>SKEM01000267.1_pt1 | contig 39005 bp, 38 predicted proteins | sample 4826731 | NCBI WGS metagenome assembly SKEM01 (sample SAMN11008809, study PRJNA524170) | human gut metagenome | biome: Human fecal sample; material: Feces; isolation source: fecal sample from pouch patient p37 | host: Homo sapiens | place: Israel: Tel-Aviv | collected 2015-07-27 | reverse complement strand
TATTATAGTATGGTAAGCTTAAATCAAAATTAATTGCTTGCTGATATTATGGTATAATATCACTTATAGAAAAGTTAAGACGGTGGCTATCTTTGAAAGGTGGTGATGCTTATGAAAGTAAACATCAAAATCTATAGAGAGGAGATGCCTGTTTGTCAGCATATGAGACAATTCAAGTGATATTAGGCTTTGGTATGTTTACCATTGCTTTGATTAGCTTAGTTGTTAAACTGCTTAAAAATGACAAAAAAAAATAACCGTCCTTTAACTTTGGCGAGTTAAACGGTTATTTATTAACTTATAAACGAGTCACCGTCTTAAACGGTTCTATAGGGAACGTGTTAGCGCACGTTCTTTTTATACCCTTATTATAAGATAGTTCAAGATTGTTGTCAAGGATATCTATCAGCTACAGACTATATTCTTTTACGATAGACCCATTTAAACTACCTTCTTTAAGAGTTATGATATAACCATTCTCTTCATAAAAATGAAACAATTTATCCCAATGCCCTTTATCTTGATAAGATAGCATACCGTAGCACTTGACCGCCTCTTCAATCTTACATATTTTGTCTATAGCTCTCAAAAGCACATTGCCATTTCCTCTATTTTCATGTTTTGGACTAACTATAATATCTATAATTTCCATTTTTTTACTTTTTTTATAAAAACATAATTCAGAGGTCATCCTATCAGCTCTATATGAGTATTTTTCGTCGTCTAATGGAACTAATCGTAAACTATATCTAGTGGTATTAAATGTGTCAGTTTTATAGGACATAACAGATAAATTTTCGCCTTTGTTATTAGTGTCAGTTTGTAATTCAATTTCTTCTTCAAACATCCTGGTATGCTCCTTTAATTATTTGTTGTTGATTTCATTCAAAATCAGTGAACGTTGTTCTTCTGATAAACCTTCTGTTTGCTCCAAATAAGTAGATAATAGTATACCAAACATATCTGACCTAGTTTTATTTTCAAAGATAGATAAAGTAGAGAAACCTTTCCAGTCCGCTGTCTTTACACGAATAGTTTTGGTTACGTTGTTATTATTGTGATAATCAATACCATTTTTCGATTTACTTTGACTGAACTCTAGTTTATTATCCATGATCCTCCTGTTTCTTGCTCATGACGTGAATAAAAACCATGAACATGGCTACATACCCGATGATAGTCCAAATATTAGCATTGATCCATATAAAGAGTGCTATCCCTAAAACAAAAGGTAAGAGGTAAATAGCTATCTTGAATAAAGAAATCAAAATCGAAAAGATGCTACCTATAATGATTAACATTGCTATAATTTCCATTATTTCTCCTTCTTTAACTAATTTTAGTAATCAGTATAACCTGCTTGGGCCAACTGACTTGTATAGTCCCCGAGTGAGACGTCCGAATATGGAGGAATTAGATCAGAGGCATAATGCCAATGGTTTTGGGCCATATCATTGGCAATGTTCCGAACCTTTTCATTTTCCGCAACATAATACTCGATTGTAGTCCCCTCATTATCTGAGTCAGTGTAGCGATAAGTATCAGGCTCATCATAATACTCTTCTCCAGTTTCCTCATCAATCTTAGGTTCAGACTCAACCCATTCAACTAATTGAATTTCTTTACCGTATTTATCTTTGAACAAAAGATATGCGACATCGACGCTTTCAGTATCGATTTCTTCAAAGTCATGATCACTTATCCATTCTTGAATACGATCATAATCCTTTTGAGTAACTACTTTCCAAAAATCTCCATATGCCATTTGTTTTACCTGCTTTCATTTCTACTTTTATAATCTATTTATCTATAAATCTATTTTTACATAATAATTGAAAGTTGTCAACGTTTTTTGTGATTGAATGCAAAAAAAAAGCACTCAGTTTCCTGAGTGTCTTTTTATAGGTCATAATCATCTTCAAACTCATGATCAACAGTTATTATATCATTTGAATTTTTCTGTGATAGACTTTCTTCTATTTTTTGGTTGACTTCATCTAGTCTTAAAGTAAGCTGTCTAAACTCGTCTTCTTTATCAAATTTGCTATCCTTTGAAAGTTTGAGTTTATCAAGAGTCTCTTTATCTGTATCTAAGTTCGCCTGCGTTACCTCTGGCTGTCTAATAATTTTACCTGTTACTAAATTATTGATACGTGTAACAGTCCCGATAGGGCTTGAAACGTTCACTTCTAAGGGATGTGTTGTTTCGCCAACAAGATAGATAGTATCCTCAGAATGCAATGAGTACTGAGTTGTTTTAGTTCTACCCTTCAGTTCAAAACCTTTATAGTTCCCAATTGTATAGTCATGACTTTCATCACTATAAGCATTATGGACGATAGTATTGATAATCTCCCCAGCTTCAGTTTTATTGGTAATCAGACCATGCCCTTCGAGGGTTATTTCAAAAGGTGGCTCTATTGGCTTAATGAGGTTTTCTTCGCCATTGCCTTTTCTGACATGATAATCATTTAAGGAAAGTTCATATGCTTGTTGTAGTTCTGCATCCTGTTTAGCATATCTTTCTGCAGTTATTTTATCTGCAGTAAGTCGTTCTAAATGTCGTTCAGTCTGAGGAATACTTGTTTCTAAACGTTTTATTTCCTTATCATTTTTTTCAAGTGATTTGATAAAGTAATTTCGACTGATAGTCAGATTTGCTAGCGTGTTCTCTAACTCCATTTTTTCCTTGATATAAGGATTATTGGTTGCTACAGCTTTAATCTCACTAGCAGTAAGGACTAAATCATCCATTTCATCCATTGATCGACTAGCAGACTTACCACTCATAACTTGCGTGATATATTTCAGTTTCTGCTCCTGAATTTGCCACATGAATGTATCAAATGTTCCTTTTGTGACATAGTTATAAATTTGAACCTTGGAATTTGTATTACCCTGTCGGATAATCCGTCCATTTCGTTGCTCAATATCACTTGGTCGCCAAGGAACGTCAACGTGGTGGACAGCTATTAGCTTATCTTGGACATTGACACCAGTCCCTCCTTTTTGTGTTGAAGCAAATAGTATCCTGGTATCGCCCGACCTGACTTTTTCAAATAAGGCCTCTTTTTGAATATCCGTCCCTGCATCATGAACGAAAGCAATCTCGTTAGCAGGGATACCCATACTAATCAATTTAGCTTTTATATCTTGATAAACATTGAAATTGTAGTCAAGTTCATCTGCAGACTCGATAGACGTATCTTTGCCTTTTCTTTGAGTTTTTGGTGTACCAATATCAGAAAAAATCATTTGAGTAGCTTTACTATCATGATTTTCTTGCCAAACTTTGAAGACATTTTCTCCTACTTGCTGTGCTTTTTGACTATCTGCAGAAGAGAATGCAGGGTCGATTAAACGCATGTCAGTTGCCATTAATCTAGCATGAGTTGTAATTCTAAGCATGTTATCTTCGGTTGGATCCACACTACCTGATGCGACAGCGTCACTACGTTTAATCAGTTCATCCATATAGAGCTGTTGTGCCTCTGAGGGCTCACTTACGATGACAAAAGGCTTACCATCATTGGCTACTTCGGGAGTAGGTAAATCAAGCATATCTGCAGTCTGAATATCTGCAACATTTTGATACAATTTCATCAATTCTGGTAAGTTATTAAATTTACTAAATCGAGTTACCTGTTTCCATTTCTGACCAGTTTGGTCAACTTCCATGTTTGTTTCAATATGAGCAAACATTGCTGCCCATTCATCAAAACTCCGAATATTATTCTCAATAAGGTAATCAGGTTCTAAGAAACGCATCATGGTATACATTTCAGCCATTGAATTACTTACAGGCGTACCTGTCGCAAAGACAAGACCCCCGCCTTTTTCATTCTTTTCTTGAATGTATTTAGCTTTTAATAGTAAGTCGCTTGCTTTTTGGCTGGCTGTCAAATTGACACCTTTGACATCTGATAATTCTGTTCGATAAGATAAATTTTTAAAATTATGCGCTTCATCCACAAATATGAAATCAACACCTAAATTTTCAAAAATAACACCATCATCTTTAGCGGTTTTTAAGTCGTCTAGTTTTTTCTTAAGACTTTTTTCCAAGGCTACCATTTGTTTAACAGAAGGACTTTTCCCATTTTCTGCCTTAGCTTTAAGGATGGCGAATTGAATGGTCGCTAATTCTTCATTTAAGTATTCTTCTTCACGTTCCTTTGTAAGGGGGATTTTACCAAACTGTTCGTGTGACAGAATAACAGCATCATAATCGCCTGCGCCAATACGAGCGACTAATTTACGACGTCGCTCTTTTTCAAAATCACGTGGGCTAGGTGCTAATATTTTTTTATCTGGATAGAATTTTTTGACATCACTTGCAAACTGTTTCAATATGCTTTTAGGAACGACATACAAGGGCTTTTTAGCTATCCCAAGCTCTTTTAGCTTCATACCACTTGCTATCATAGATAAGGTCTTACCAGAGCCAACGACATGAGCAAATAGAGCACGTTGAGATTGAACAACACGAGAGACAGCATCTTTTTGGTGTGGTCTTAAGGTAATATCTCGAGTTAAGCCGTCAAATGTGAGATTTTCGCCATTGTATGACCTAATGACAGTTGAATTATAATTTCGATTATAGACATCCGTGATTTCTTTTCGGATTTCATCGTTTTCTAGTACAAAGTTTTCAAACTCTAAAGCCAGTAATTTTTGTTTACTTTCAGCAACTGCAGTTAATTGTGGATCAACATGACGCTTATCATCTTCTCCCATATATTCAACCTTTGTTTTACGTAGGTTTAACATATCGTTGAAAATATGAACAGGATTATGGGTCCTTGTTTGCTTATCAATAATTAAATCAGAATACAGCCCTCGGTTAATTCGTTTACCATTGAATAATGTTGGGTCTGAAATAATGTATTTAGAAAGGGTGGTATTATACTCAATTAAGATGCTTTTACTACTCCAAATAGAGTCTGTAATGCCATCAGGGTCATAAGTGCGACCGAATACCTTTTCAGACAGAAATTTTTGGTAGATCTCCGTAGAGATAAAGCGACTTCCAATTTTATAGTCAATTTCTGTTATTGAAAGAGGTTCAGGGAGTACATTTTCTAAGGCCTTCTTGTTAGTCTCATAGACACCATTTGAGATATCATGATTGGCTTTAGCAATGTCAAGCTGTTCCATTTTTGTCGTAATATGACCACTCAAATATTCATCAGATTGCTCATACTTTTGAGACGTTGGGTTATAGAATATCGCATCTTTTAGCTCATTAATGTATTCTTCCTTTGATAAAGGTAAGAGCTCGCTCATGTAGGTAAAGTTGATAGCACCATACTTATTGATTGAGGCATTTAGAGCATCAACTGGAGTAGATACAACAATTTCTTGTTTGGTAGAGATTGTTTTTTTGTAGAAGAAATCAGATTTTTTGTAAGCGATATTTCCCTTATCATCTCGATATTCATCTTCTATGGCCAAAACAGAGTAGTAATTAACATCATCTTCAAAGAGTTGTGCATTCTCTTTTCGGTTAAGAGGATTGCCATATTTCCCTTGAAGTGTTTTGTTTGTAGTAAACTCATCATATTTTGAATTGAGTTTATCAAGAAGTATTGAAAAGTCAGGGTCTTCTTGTCCCAAGTCAGAATGTTCGTGTTGATAGCTAATGATATCTTGAACCAACTGAGATATTTCGACCATCGCAGTTAGACGTGGCATTGTTGTTTTAGTCCATTGTGTACGTGACCACCACATGAGTGGTTGACCATTGGCATTAAATTTTAAAACATCGTCCTTATCACGCTTTTGAATATAGCCTTGATCAAACCAGTCTTTATTTTTCTCGACAATGCCATCTATGCCATCATTGAAATAGATTTTCCTATCTACAATAATGTGTGATTGTGGCTCAAGATTAAGCACCTCTTCAGGAAGTGTCGCTATATCTAACCGAGAGCTGCTGGTCTCGTCCTCGACACTAACATCATAAGAAGATAGATCACTATCAAATGTAAATGATTGATTATCTAATATCTTATCGACTTGCTTGATAAGAGGTTTATCAAAAGGAGCAACAGAGAGCGTTTTCCCGTGAAAGTTTTTAGTTATATATTGGCCAGCGACTTTATCCAAGTCTGTGAAATAGTCATTTGACACGACTCCTTCTAATACACCACCACTAGGATTAGGGATTGGTGCAGTATCAATCCAATTGTCAATAGTGTGTGCATATTCGCCTTTCTTGAAAAATAAAATATCTGTTGCAACATCCGTCCCTGCAATATGTTTAAAAGCATCATTGGGTAGACGAACACCCCCGACAAATGAGGCAATGCCATTTAATTCATTTCTGAACTGAGTGGATTTTTTGTTCATCGTCCATGTGCTAGTGATAAATGCAACCACACCACCATCACGAACCAAATCCATAGACTTTTTAAAGAAATAGTCATGAATTGCATAAGGTTTACCATATTTATCGTCCATGATACTAAAGTCCGCAAATGGCACATTACCGATAACCAAGTCAAATGATTTATCGTTGTATGCAGTTGTTTCAAATCCCTGTACTTTAACATCAGTATCAGGGTGTAGCTGTTTAGCAATTGCTCCAGACAGACTATCTAACTCGACACCATAAAGTTGGCTATTATCACGTAGGTCAGCAGGCATCGCACTAAAGAAATTACCAGTTCCCATAGCAGGGTCCAGAATGCGACCGCCCTTAAAACCTTGTTTTTCAAGATGAAGATAAATACTTCTGATTATTTCAGGGTCAGTATAATAGGCTGTCAGACTTGATTGCCTCATCTCAGCATATTCATTAGGTGTTACTAGACTTTTAAGTGTCTGACGTTGCCCCTCATAGCGTTTTAAATTCTCATCAAAGAAGGTATTGGCCAAACCACCCCAACCAACGTACTTAGCAAGTATGCGTTGTTCCGTTGATGTGGCTTGCCTATTTTCTTTTTGCAATTTTTTCACAAGTTGAATAGCTTCGATGTTAGCATTGACCTTTTGGGTCGGTGTATTGGGATAAAAGTCTGTCAAATCTTGTGGGAAATGAAAAACAGCGTGAGGTGGTGTTGGTTGGTCCGAATAAGATTGTTCCTTTTCTGCGGGTTCATTGACATTTCCAGAGGCATCATTATCCATGTCAGTCATATAAATGCCTTTTTCTTTAGCCAGTGTTTCAATTTGGTCTACATAAGCATTGACGATGGCTCCTTTCTCACTATGAGTTAACTCAGAGAAAGTACGTTTATTAAAGGCATTGTAAGCCTCTTCGTCAAGATATGACCTAACAGCGTTTTGAACGGAAATTTGTTCTTTCTCATCTAAATCAGTTATCGTTTTTCCATATTCAGAAATGGCAACCATATTATTCAAAGAATGATATGATTCATTAGAGTCAAGTTCTGAACTTTTGTTAGACTCAGGAGTAGAAAGTGCTTGTTCTTTTAATTGATTAAATTTAGCAACTTCAGCCTCACTAAACGTCTGTAAAATTTCTCGGTAGACTCCCTGATTACTCTCAACACCATCTCCAATGTCGAGACGAATAGAATAATTATCCGTATCTTCAATGAAAAATTTGTAGTATCCAGAGTTCGAATAAAACTTTTCATCGAGTTCTTGAAGACCAATCAAAACATCAGGCGTGATTTCTGTATTAGCAAAACTTGTTAGCCCCATCTCTTCATTTGTTTCATTATCTTCAATGAAGAAATGACCGTTTTCAGGGAATGAGTTATCAGAGCTTTCAGTGTCAAAATCAAATAATGAAATTTCATCGAACGCAGGCTTAGGTTCTGTCATTTCTACTTCAACTTTAGGAAGAAATGACTGCTCCTCTGAATAGTGTTCAATTTGTTGTAACAGTAGGTTTTTTTGTTGCGAGCCAACATCGCTGTTGGCTTCATCAAGCCATTTATTCTTTAGTTCCCATTCTTGATAGAGCTTTTTCTCATCTGAGTCCAAAAACAGCCCCTCTGAAATCAAATCATCTACCCAGAAAGCAACATCATCCCACCGAACTAGATAATGGTCCTCTGTATAGGCTCTAACGGTAAGCCCTTTATCATCATAATGATAATTAACAACGCCATTATTAGTTTCGCCACCTACACCTAATACCTCTTTTAAAAAATCAGCACGATTGTCTTTTGAGTATTCATGTTCAAAAAACTGATATATTTTATTTGTACCAGTTCGTAACCGAGTACTTAATAACGTCGCCTTTACAGTCGTGTTGACATTGGGATCAGAATAACGAGCATTTTCATCAATGCGTTTGAGTGTATCCACCATGGGACCACTATACACGATAGGACTTTTATCTTGTTGTGTTTCAGAAACTTCTAGGCTACTTGGGAAGATATCTTCAGGGATAGTTTTGTCAATAAATTCTTGATTAAAGGCTTGTTCCAATTGTGCAAGACGTTCGTCCTCGATTTTCTGTGCTTTTTGCAATGTTTCATAATTATTCTTAATGCTGACAACGATACTTTTAGAGAGGTTATTTGCAATCTTAATGATTTCAAGTGGCCTAAGATTAGGCTGTTCTTCAAAATAATCTTGAATATCTTGAACGAGAGAGACATCCTCCTCTTCAGTCGATAAATTAAAGGCTGTTTTGAGGGAAAATTGTGCAATTAAAGGAACAACAATCTTTTCTTCAGCAGATAGAAAACCAAAGGAGGCCAAGCCCTTATTTGATGTCTCAGAAATATAGTGATCAAATTCTTTAGTCGCATCATTATTTTCGGAAATAGAAAAATTCGCAAGTTGTAAAAACTTACGAATTTGTACTTCAGATAAGGTTAGATTATCAATTTTTAGATTAGAATGGACGACCTGTGTAATATCAAAGTAGGTAGTCCTTTTACTAAAAGGATTGTCTGGTTCATTCAATGTTGGAATGCCAGTTTGACCTTTAATAACTTTGGCTCCGAGCGCCTGCCACTCGTTGAATGTTTTCAGTCTAGTGACGTTTTGATTTTGGCCATAAATTTCAATTATTTTTGTGATTGGTAACTCATACATATACCTATTTTGAAGCAAGAATTGGTAAAGTTCCTTTGAGGAACTGACAATTCTTTGGGCTGTTTGATTGAAAATTTCTTTGATTATTTTATTTTGTTGGGACATATTTTCCTTTCTACATTATGGGTATGTGTTTAATTTACATAGTATAATCATCTGGTGGAATAGGTGGGATATTAAAAGGGTCATAGATAGGAGTATTTAAAGGATCAGGTGTTTCTTTTTTCTTTTCCAAAATCGCAAAACTATCTGCAAGTACTTCAGTTACATAGACTCGCTGTTTTTGATCACTATCATAATACCTTGTTCGAATTGACCCTTCAATTGAAACTAAAGTCCCCTTTCTAGCCCACTTACAAAAATTTTCCGCTGTTTTTCCCCAAATCACAATTTGAATGAAATCACTTTGATGGTTACCATCTTTATCCTTGTTTTTTCGCTTTACAGCAAGCGTAAAACTCGTGACAGTGTTGCCATTAACATTTTTCAAGATAGGGTCTTTAGTCGGTCTGCCAATTAAGTTAGTATTGTTCATCATTGTAGTTATTATCTCCTTTTATTTATGTCGCCAAAAATTCAGCACGTCGATCGTTGGCTGGGCCTGAAACGTGGCGACACATTCAAAATGTCGCCACATTTCAACCGCTGCAGCTGGATTCCTGGTTTAAATTTTGGCGACACTTTTATGCCTCAAGTTCATCATCTTCTTTGGTTAGCTTATTACCTTTTTCATCTGGGATTAAGTTGAATTTTTTCAAATCGTTGTGTGGAATACGTGTCATATCATAATCTTCAACAGCTTTTTCCAGCTGTTCTAAATCATTGCAATCAATCATTTGAAAAAGATTATTGGCCCGATATGTTTCGAGTAGATAAGTTCCGTTGGTACGTTTTCTAATTCGAGCAGAGTCCAATTCGGACCCCTTCTTATCAACAGAAATATAGTCTGGTTCATAAGTTTGTTGTAAATACTCATTCCAGTCCTTTGCGCCAGACTCTAACGGCACTCGATCATCACTAATTAGACTTTCTCCAGTTGCTTCATCCACATATATGTTTACCTTATTGTAAAAATCTTGTCCAACCTTATCTCTATCAACACAAATATGTAGGTGGCTAGGGTCGGGTAATCGAACTCCAAGATTTTGAGCGTACTGTTGAAAATTGATAAAACTTTCCACTTTAACCCCTTCGAGATCGACTAGCATTGTGTCACGAATTGTATCTTTGTTGAAGGACCAGTAAGACAAAGCATCAACTGCTGCCTCAAAGAAATAAATATCCTTAACTTGACTAGGCTCGCCAATCATAATGTTAAAACCGAAATTACTTTCAGAGTTAGAGGATATAATTTTAAACGATGAATTTGGGTTAGTACTCTTGATATTTGACCCAACAACGCTACCAAATTTAACCCACTGAAATACAGCGTTATCATGTTCCGTTTCTTGACGGATGTAATTTTTACGACAAAGTAAGTCAATAATTTCAAAATCAAGTTTACGTTCATTGACCAGATAATGATAGGCTTTAGTATACGTTTCAGAAAAGTTGTATGGATTGTGATAAGGCATTTTTTCAATAGGAACATAGGAACTTACTGAGAACTCATTTTCAAGTAAGTAGGCCATTGCTTCAGGAAAAGTAGAGCCAGTCAGTTCTCTATAGAGTTGAATGACGTTGCCCTTTTTATCTTGATTGTACCATGCGAAAGTGTTGCTTTCTGGACGTAATTCAAGATGTCTCAAACTTTCAACGTTTGAAATACGCATATGGCCTTGTTGGCCAACAGGTTTGTAATCATAACCCAAAGCGTGTGCAACGTCCAAGATTGATTTGCTTTGCGCAGTTTCAATTTGTTCATCTGTATAATATGTTTTAACCATTTTAAGCCTTTCTATTTTTGGGTCGCTGTGCCAGTTGTATAATCAATAGTTGCATTAGGACTGGTGTTATTGAGTGTAACTTTTGTGACATTGCTGATGTATGTCTCACGTCCTCCTAGCTTTATTTGTAGCTCTTTTCCATCGCTATCAAGTCCAACATACTGTAGAGTCAATTCATAAGGTACTAAATCATCTTGACGATAGCTTACCTTGACTGCGTAATCAAGATAATAGTTTGGGTGGTTATGTAGCCAGTCCGCCAACCGATTTTCATAATAAAGCATGCCCTTAGGATTGTTGTCATCCATCCCTGCTTCAACTGTTCCTTTATTCAGGTAACTAGTTGCTGTCACAAGATTTTCTGCTTGATCATTCAATCCTGAAAATTGATAGCCGACAAGATGCGTTCGATTATTTAGCCAAGCTTTTTTACCAGTTGATGTGACAAAATTATAATTATGCCAACCACTAGGATTATAATTTAATCTAGGCTCTCTTTTTTCTGTAGGTTGATCAGAACCACGTAATTGAATATGGCTTAATGTAGCACGTCCCAAGTGGTCCAGAGGAGCCATTGCCAGTTGTCTTTGATTTTGAAAAGGTAATAGCTGTAAAACTGTCGTATCTTTTTCAGCTTTACTTTCATCACTTGACTTTGATTGATTTACCTTATCAATTGACTTTATGGTAGATTGTTGGCTGTTAAAAAAGGCACCTAATTGCTTACCAATACCATTAAGCCCACCAGTCAATAGAAATAAAAAGAACGCAATTATTACGCTCAATTCAAAAATGAATACTATATTTCTTTTGGCATTTTTTTCCTTTTTGGCCATTTCATTACTCCTTATTATAGTTCGTACTCATCATTTTCTTTGACAAGCCGTTGTAATTTTTCATATGCTCTTAAATTGAGATACTCTCGTAAACTCTTATATTCCTTATCAAACATATGCTTAATCTTACTTGTGTTGATTGTGTTAACATTTGGCGACCTCAAGCGTTGTGGTTTAAAAGAAAAGCCCTGCTCTACTAATTTAGTGGCATGACCCTGAGAAACTTCTGAACTCATTTCTTTTAAAATCGTGTTACCAATATTGCTATATAAATCATGAATTTTATTTGTCTTGTAATCATCAAAACGACTCTTTTGACCATACGTTTCACGATTAAATGCAACTTGCTTATCAAGTAAGCCATTCAATTCACTGAACTCATCTTGACGATACGTTTGGATAAAATCTTCTATAAATAAATCAAGCTCAGGTCGAATTTTCGACATTGCATTATTATTATATTTCCAAAGCCTGCGATCGTGAGGCAATAAAGAAAAGATTTTGATGTAGCGCTCTGTTAATCTTTTTTCGTCTAAGTCTTGATAGGCTATCTCATTACTTCCAATCTTTTGACGAACCAGCTCATCAATTTTTTGAAAGTCCAAAGTTCTATCGCTAATCGAGTTTGCTATACGACTTTTAGCACGTTCAATATTGCTGTATTTGAGTTTCCCTCGTCGCTGAAGCGTGCCTTTATACATCATTAGCTCACGAGTGGGTTCAGGCTCAACAAAAGCAACGTGAACATGAATATTGTCTGTATTGTAGTGTATTGCACCACTCCACACAGCGCTATTTAGTAATCCTTCACTTTTAAGCAAGTCAGCCATTGCGTTACGAGTTGCATTCATGATAACTTGTTCCTGCAAGCGATTTGAATTTCGTTTATAGACGTTATGTTTTTCGAGCCAAGCATTGTCAAAAGAGAATACTACTTGCCACATGTTTGACTCATTATTTTGTGCGACAGCAAACTGTTTTTGCAAATTTTTAACTTGTGACTTGGTTAAAAAGTTTCCATCTTTTGAGAATAAGCCAGATGATTTTTCTGGGTTACTCATGTAATTGTTATACCCATCAAAATCCATATCGTCAAAGGCAAAGTTATGTGAGGCATAGCTTTCAGTCCGTACTGCCTCAGAACGAGACATGTAAGCAATATATCCTGAAAACTTTAAAGATGTAGGGGAAACAAAGGCATGTTTTGAAATGACCCCAGCGATAATTTCATGAGCCATATTATCTCCATTCTACTATTGAAATTTAAATGACTACATAAATAAATCATTCGAAAATGAGCCAAAACCTTCATCATTATGAGTTGGATTTGGATTGAGAGATTGATTTTGTCGGGCTAATTTTTGATTGGCTGCCTTGATTTGAATTTCCTTTAAAAAGTTATCGTAATTCTGTTCAATGGTCCTAAGCATATCTGTTTTTTTATCATTCAAAAACAGGGGTGTACTTAATCCAAATTCATTCTCATAGAGAAAAGTATTAAGAACAGTTAATATCATGTACCCTTGTTTCTGGGCTTCACGTGCAGATAGTTTTGCGCCAATTAAATCATTTTTAAAATCAGACTCAAACTTTAAGAGTCGATTATATTCCTTCAACAAGTACCCTAAAGATACGGGAAGAGTATCTTTTTCTGAGTGACTGTTTTTACGAAATGTTTGAAACATTTCAATGATGTCTGAGTGCTTTTCAGCGTTAATTTTAATTACGATGGATTCATTTTTCATTAAGTATCTCCAGTATTTGTTTCATTAATATTTGATTGCGATCAATTTGCTTACTGGCATATTTTGCAATATGCCTATAATTAAGACGCTCGTCATATAGACTTCCATTTGAGTAATTAAACTGCAAATTAAGTAGCGAGCGGATCACGTGTGACCTGCTTAGTTTTTTTGATTTAGCATAACGATCTATCTTGGAAATCAAGATAGGGTCAATATTTTTGATTTTTATTTCTCTAGTCAATTTCAATTCCAAAGCGAGTCGCAATTAAATCCATAAGACGATTGTTTTCAATTAGGGTATCAATCAATCTGTCCAAGACTTCTTTATGATATGTCTCCTCAATTTTAAGTTCATCTTCTTCAGCCTTATCTTGAATAAGTTGGCGAAGGTATTCTTCTCGACTGACACCTTTCTTTTTGGCTTTGTAATCAATTCGTAACAACTGATCTTCAGGAATGTTTCTAATTAGTACGTTCATTTATCAACGCCTCTCTAAACTATGTTGTAGCTAAGTATACCAATATCTAAGTTATACCTTTGAGATACTGATGAGCATAAGGGAAATCTGATATCAAAATTGATATAAACCGCAGAGCGGTTTGATTTGTCGGGGGTACTTAAATTGGTATGAAAATGCAAGTTTTAAACCACGAAGTGCGATTTTTAAACCAAATAGTTTAAGTTTGACACCTAGAAGTACAAGTTTTAAACCACGAAGTACAAGTTTGACACCTAATATTTTGATAGAGTATCAATTATATTTAATAGCTGTTGGTTGTCTAAATCTCAAACAGTACAACTTGTTTTGTATTTAGAATAGAGTAGCTAATGACTGCTGTCATTAATTTGTAACATTATCTATAGCCTTAATTTTGTCATTTATTTTGGACTTGTCAGTCAAAACTTGATTGATTTTTGTATTTGTCTGTGACATTTTTTGATTATTACTACGAACATAATCAGCTAAATTTGTGACATCATCATAGGTCATTTGAGAAACGTTATCAAACATTTTGTAGCTTGCGACTGAAAGATTTTGATTATCTTTTTGATAATTTTTAACTGTTTTGTTCAGCTTTTCAATCTTTGATTTTTGCAATTTAACCGTGCCTGCTGATGATAAATTTTGGTAATATTCAGACCCATGTTTAATAAATTGCTTGTCAGTTTTTACCATACTTCCAGACAATTTTATTGTGTCAAAATTTGTACCAGATAGGATATTATTATCCTTTTTGATATTATCTTCAATAGGATTTGCGGAGACACTTAGACTGATATCAAAGTGTTTACTCTCTACTTTAGGAATGAAAATGACATAGTAGTTAGGTGTTACTTTAATATTTTTTAGCTGATATTTTTTGTTTGGGTTGTCAGTTTTTTTCGCCTTGATAAACAGCTGATTAGGATTAGAAAGGCTTCCAGTATCATAAACAAAATGAACCTCTAACGTCTTGTCAGCTGTGTGATAAATTGCATTTTCCAACATTAAATCACTACTGCCACTTGTCAATATAGACCCAATTTCAACACTAGCTGTTGTCTTTTTCCCGCTACTAACAAGATAATATATACCAGTTATAAAGAAAATAACAGCTAGTGAAACAACGCCACGTATCAACCATTTAAATTTTTTATTGTACCTTTTTTTAGGTTTTCTCATGACTTTTACTCCTTATCAGTTTTCAAAGTTTCAATACTTAAAACGATAATATCTGAGATTTTATCATCATCAACACTTACATTTAATTTTTCAACCATTGATAATTTTTCATTTGGCATGACTGGAGAAGTCTGTGTATATTTAACTTCTACATAATAATAATTTGCATTAGATACATCTCTAAAGAGTGATACGTTAGTCACTTCTTTATTAGCTAAAATTGATTTACTTGATGAAGTGAACTCATTTTTTTCCTCATAAGTCGTAATCATTTTCTTGACATTGATACTATCTAATTCAATTTGAAGACCACTAAAAGCAGTCGAAGTTAACGCATTTTTTAAATATTTCTCTCTACTATCAACATCAACTGCGTTCAATTTTTGTGAGACAAAAACCGACAAGGCCTGCTCGACATCAAGCTGTTTTTGCGAACTTGTAGACGTTTCATAACTGTCAGATGTCTTGTCTGTATCATCTTGACCTGACAAACTTTCAGGCTTATCGGAAGAGACGACTTGAGAAGTCTTTGGCACACTGTGCTGTGATTTATTCTTTTGGTCAGACTTCGAATTGAAGATGATAGATAGCCAAATAAAACATCCGATAATTATAAATAGAACCGAAAAAAAGATAATATTACGTTTATTTATCATAGATTTTTTTCCTTAACTTAAATTTTTTGGTGGGTGGATAGTACTTGAAAACATTGTATCGTTGCCTGTGATTGTAACGAGTTGAGCAGGTCCAGGGTTTTGTGAGTAGACTGTAATTAAGTTCCCACTTACTGAAGCAACAACTCCAGTATGGCCATTAGCACTGTCAACCTTTATAGATTGGTCAGCCGAAAATAGAGCGCCATTTTTCCAATTCACGATGTCTCCTGCTCTGACATCGGTTGCTTTTGGCTCTGTTATGACTTCCCAACCTTTTGCTGACCAGTTATAATCTTGGCCAATTGCACTAGCACTAATACCACCAATAAGAGGACCGAAGTTTAACCTTTCGGCATATAGAGAACTGATGGCATAACATTGACCACTACCAATTGATTTGCCAATAATGTCATTGAGTTGTTCAATCTGTCCACCGTTAGTAGATGATAGTTCATCTTTCAATAAGTCGTACCACTTTTTGGCATTTTCTTTTAGCTTTGTTGCATTAGTCTGACCATCTGAAAGTGCGACACCTTCATAATAGACAGACCAATCAAGAGCAGCACTCTCTGGGTCACTAGACACGCCAACAACTGCTTTAGTCTTGGCGTGAGTAGAATTAAGTTCTTTGCTCATCAGACCCATTTCAATCGGCATACTGAGTGTTTTCTCATCAGCCATTGCCCACCGATTACCATTGATTGTGTTTGACCAACCAGACCACTGAAACACACCAGCAACTCCTCCGCTGTCGTTGACAGCCGTTGGATCAACTTGTGACTCCCTTTCAGCAACCGCTAAAGCCCCTGAAGTACCTTGTATTGTAAACCCCTCAGATACAAGCAATTTATTGGCAATGTCGATGACATGCTCAGCTTTTTTTTCAGGGATATTAGCTTTCTTTGCAAGTTCTGAAGCAGTGATTTTGAGTCCACCAGTTGTTGTACTTGCACCCTCGCCACTATCAGACGAACCTGTTAGAACAACAAATGCAGAGCCAATAATAGCTAGGAAGAAAACAAATACACCAACACAAATAGCGAATAAAGAAAGACTAATTTTCCAATGTTTAACGAACCATTTCAACATAGTCATACCTCTTTATTTTATTTTCTTCAAGCAATAAAATAGCCATGTATTTAGCATGACTAGTTTTAATTTCATATACCTCTTGTTGCATTTCAATAGTAGAAGAAACATCTGACGTCTCTTCTTCATCAGGAGTATCACTAGACACTTCTGGTGCTTTCTTTGTACTAGAAATCAGTTTAATGCTTTCTATTGCCTGCTTATCATGACCTTTAAAATCTTTAGAGAGACTATCTTTCAACTGACTATCAGACACTAAATTTTGAAGTTTATTCACGTTTTTTTGATCAAACGAAAATAACATCTGGATAAAATCCAGACCAATTGTTTTTTTATAATCATCACTTTTGAGTAAATCTTTATGACTACTCTTAAGCTCTGATTTTGAGATATAATTTTGATTGATTTGTTCTTTTGGCTTTAAAATATTGAACACCATAAAACCAATCAAACAAAACATCACAACAACAAAACCTACAATGAATTTTAGAATGTGGTCTTTAATGAATTTTTTTAAGCGCTCACTATCTAAATCAAAATCGAACTTATCAAACATATTAAGCACCGCCTTGGAAGATTTCAAGCTCTTGTGGTGTCAATTCGTGGTAAAAAGTATATGACTTACCACCAGCGATATTCAACAACATCTTAGACCCATTTTCAGGAGTTGTGGTGTAATGTAACATTTCTTCATAGTCATTTTCCCTGAAACCTGTCGGGAAATACTTTTTCAAGCTAGGAATTGATGTCTCAGACTGCTTACCAAAGAAACGATATTGAACCAAACCAAAGATATTTTTCAAGGTTTCTTGTACTTCACTGCTTGACGTTTGCTCTGGTAGCATCCGTTCAACTAATTGAGTGGCCATAAGTACCCCAATAAAGAATTTACGGTCCTCTGACAACATGGTATTAAATATATCAGCCACAAAGATTTTTCGTGGATTGAGTACATTATGAACCTCATCAGCAATAATAACCGTACGTGTGATCTCGTCAAACGGTTTAGCACCAGTATCATAGGCATACTTTTCTTTACGGCCATTACGCATTGCAAGCGACCAAACCATTGTGAGTGCCATGTGGAATAACATATCAAACACACCTGACGTATTATCGTCAATCATTGAAATATCGAACATCACAACTTGATTGGTCATGATATTATCAAGATTTGTATAACCAACGAATTTGTTATAGTGCTGTTCAATTAGTGAAGTGATCGCAGTCCTAAGTTCAACTATCACATCACGCTTACTATTATCATCAGAATTAGATTTTAGTCGACGCTCCAGATATTCATTTAGTTCAGTAATGAGTGGGTAATCCTGATTATCCAATTCAGTGATCACGGCCATTTGTTCCGCAGTAAAATAATCATAATAGAAATCACGCAAAACAGAGGCAGCAATAACTTGTTGATTTTGAGTCAAGTTGAAAAAAATGGATAGACGAGTAATTGTTTGTGTGATGTGTGTATTGAAACTTTCTATAATATCAGTCTTATTGCTTGTAACATCAGCTACACTTTTGAACCCAAAGACCTGCAAAATGTTAATCATACTTTCTGCGCTACCCAATTTGACGAACGACCCACCGAGTAAATCAACAAGTGCTTTAAATTCGCCTGATTTATCGAAGCCGAAAATATTATTGCCTGCTATATAATTTAAGAGCATTAGCTTTTTAAGAAGTGATGATTTACCGCCCCCTTTTGCTCCAGAAATAAACCCAGAATACGATAACCGCTCTAGTGTCTTCCGAAACTGGTCATAGTACATAATCCCGCCTGTTTGAGTAGTTCCAATATAAAAACCATTTGGATCGTGTAAAAAGGTCTGATTATGAGCAAAACCAAGCCCTAACGCTCGACTTGGCAATTCTTTTTCAACCCTACCGTAAAAAAGACTTTCTTGTGCCTCAAAGCTGACAAATTGTGATTGCCACTCTTGTTTTTGCATGTTTAAATATCGAGTAGCCTCAAAACCTTGACCTTTAAGATCTTTGATAGCTTTATTAACTAAGCTATCCAATTCTTCAATTGTTGGTGCAGAAAAATGGAGTTTGAAATTTGATTTTTTTATGGTCTCACCCTGACGTTTCATGTCAATTGAGATTTGACGAGTAGGATTCAATTCGTCATCTATTCTATCTTTCTCGCCTTGGCTTTTAGCACTATCTCGAGCAGATGACAATGCTGTGATAGTCCTATCTAAAACTTCGGTGTAATCTTCCGATGTATCATGGAAATGATCAATCGTCATTACTCTAGCACCAACTTGTGTTAAACCTGCAGTCCAAAAATTCATCAAAATATTTGGGGTATTGATGACGTCTACTGTAGCCTCAAAACGGTCCCCAAAGTTGATGTAATCTACCGCCTCAAAATCTACACCACCTTGTGGTTGAATGCGTAATAAGGTGTCTAAAACATCATCTTGATCCTTTAATAAATGATTTGTGACCTTGGTAGGACTTCCATTATTCAAAATCGAGAAAAATACTTCAGTTTCCTCTTTTGAAAATCGTTTGAAATCAAAAAGACTGCTCCCTGCAGTCATAAAATCTTTAATTCTGAGCGCCAGTTCTTCCTCAGAATTGGCATAAATTGCCATGAAGGATTGGAAAGTCTTGTACTTATCTTCAAGCACTCTCAACTTTCTTAATTCCTCTGATAAGAACGCCAAGGCCACTGGTCGTTTTTCTTTCGAGATTTTCTTTTGAATATAGTACTGTTGATCGGTATTATTTTCAGGGAAATTTAAATAAAATTCTTTGAAACTATGAGGGTAAGATTTGTGAAAAGTCCAATAAGCATTGGTCACTTTATCTATCTCTTTAGAAGATAGGGTTGTCAAATCTTGAGGTGTCAACCCTAAAATAACCGAATATTCAAAGTATGACTTGACTTTGGTAACAATAGTACCATCTCGTTTAATTTCACAGATTGGTAACACCTTAGTAATCGAATTTTTTTCCTGCTTAATTTGTTTCCGATTTTTGCGAGATATTTTCTTTGTTTTTTCGGATATTGTTTTAGCAACATTGATTTCTAACACTTCTGACATTGTTTATTCTCCTTTTGGACGACGCATAAGCGCCGTGTACACATTATTATCTTTATTGATATAAGCATTAAAAGTTTGATACTTTTTCCAATTCTTGTGCATTTTTGACGGTAAAAAACTATAAAATAGCAAACCACCAAAAACGACACCAAAGATGATTTTTAAAATAGTACCATAGATAAAGGCTAAATCAATCACAGCAAGTCCACCACCAATCAGCAACAAACTTTGAATATCTTTAGCCTCAAAACCACTTTTTGTTGCATAGTCTTTTCTTAGTACTTGTGGTATTTCAATCATTAAAACTCCTTTACATTATTGTGTGTTTTGCACTCCAATCGAGCACTCTACTAGTTACTGTTTTTTGACATGAGTCAATATTTTAATTTCTATGATATATTCTATGCAATATCATTACAATAGCATTTGTTGTATGTATGACAATGCATTTGATATAGCTTGTTTTAAATGATATTCTTGCTTTATAAATATAAAAGGTAGGTAAAATCATGAGTATATTTCAATTTAGGCATTTAAAAGACATTTACGAAAAACAACTAGAACCAAATCAAGAATACACAGCGATATTCGATTGTTCTTATAATGAAGTTCCTTTTTCGATGTTGATCACTACAGATGAACAAGATGTCATTTCACTTTACTTTATTAAAGTTGGCACACGAGAAGAACTCTCTTTTGATATTGATAATAACTTCTCAATCAATACTTATGTCGATGATTTATATAGCAAATTGATAGAATTTTTCAATATTCAATACAATGATAATCATCGTTTCAGACCTTTTGAGTTTTTTCTGTACATTGATAGAAATGCAAAATTAAGGCCTTTTAATGAAACCTTAAGTAGATTCGAAACAACAAAAATTTATAAATTAAATAATCCTGATGCAGTCTATTATCATAGTATGGTCAACTGGGATAACACAAGCTCAAAAAAACACTTTTCAAAAGAAAATAGAGATAAAGTTAAAAAGCTGCTACCTCAACTTTTTGAACATATCAAAGATAAAAATATTAGTGTTCGTTTCACTAATCAATCTGAAGGCCATGAAACAGAAAAGAAACAGTATTTAGACGATATCAAATAATAAGATTATCTATTGAAACTAAGTTATTATCATCAATCTTCATACTAGGATTTTGAATAACTTCTTTGTTTTTGTCATAGGTATTCCAAATATAGACTGACTCAAAGTCAGGATTGTTTGTTCCTAAAAAGTCGTTTAAATTTTCAAAAGGTGAGAAATATTTAGCTTGTGGGATTTGATAATCATCAAGTCCTTTTTCTTTGCTCACTCGGGGTTCTAATCTTTCAAAAACATCTTTTGGATATTCAATCAAAATAGGATTGTGATTGATGATTTCCCCTGATTTAAACATATACTGTAGCTTTTTTTCTAACATATATTATCCACTACTTCCTAATGGGCTTCACACCCCATTCGAGCAGTCAACTAGTTGCTGTTTAGTGGTTCATTATTTAAAACGTGATATCAATTTGGCAATTGATTTACGTTTAACGAAAATTGCAACACTTGTAATCAAGATCAAACCTGCAAGACCTGCAAATTTTGCTTTGGTTTCCCCTGTCATGGGTAGACTAGGTTTCGGTGTATCAGGAGCTTTTGGTTTTTCTCCATACCATTCGTCTTTGTCGCCAACCGTTTTACCAGAGATTGCGCCTTTACCAGAGACAGTTGCTTCATCAGCGTGTGTTTCCCCGTCATCTAGCTTATCAAGTGTTCCAGTTGCTTCTACATAGCCGTCTACAGGTAGTTCAAGTAATTTTCCATCAAGTTCAAATTCTCCGTCCTTATTGATAGTGAGTGCTTTGCCTTGATAAACCCACTTAATGTTTTTGACATCTTGTTTGCCATCAATTGTCTTATCTGTCACTTTAATATGGCTTAATGGCTCAGTCCCATTATTAGTCACACGAAAATTGATTGTTTGCACTTTATCATCGAGTTTGACAGCAGTATCTTTCGTATCAGCGTCCCCCTTATCTAAATTATTATCTTTATCAGAATTATTGCCATCTCCTGACTTTGTAATATTTTCGCTAGATTTTTCAACATCAATAGACGGTTTATTTTCTAATTTTCCATACCATTTATCCTTGTCAGATACATTTTTAGCGCTTGTTAGACCGATACCAGATACTGAAACTTCGTCTCCGTGCATTTCGCCATCAGGTAGCGTTTCAAGAGTACCAACAGCTGTCACAAACTCATCTGCCTGCAATTCAAGTAGTTTCCCATCAAGTTCAAACTCTCCGTCCTTATTGATAGACAAGTCTTTGTCTTTATAAGTCCATTTGATATTCTTGACATCTTTTTTACCCTCAATAGTTTTATCCGAAACTTTGATATGAGTTAAAGTCTCAGCACCATTATTTGCAATACGGAAGTTAATAGCTTGGTCTTTGTTGCCAAGTTTAATAGCAGTAGCTTTCGTATCAGCGTCTCCCTTGCCCAAGTTATCATCTTTGTCTGAGTTGTTACCTTGACCTGCTTGTGGAACTGTTTCGCTAGATTTCTCGACATCGATTGACGGTAACGGTGGCAACGGTGTCTCTTTATCAGTCAGTCTTAAAGGTGCAAGGCTGATATATGGCACTTCACTTGTGATCGTCCCTGCTACAGAACCAGAAATGTTCTCATTTGCGATACCAGAATTATCTGATTGATAGTATTCATGAGTAGAGAAAGGGTTAGAAAAATCTTTTTTGTATGAGGCAGTAATGATGACAACATCACGTTTCGTATCTGTTTCCATATGAATATAGATTGGTTTAATGACATCATAGCCCTTAGGAGATGTTTCTGGTACTTCCTCCATAATGTAGTCATTGTAATCAAGCACGACACTACCATAACCATCATCGCCATTAGAATTGATGCCAGTTTTGGCTGTAATGACCTTACCAACTCCTTCTAGAGGAGTGAAATTGAATTTAACATCATTAAAACCGCTTGAAGCACTACCGCCAGATATTTCAGCAATCTTTTGGAAATTGATTTTAGCTTTGATTGGTGTTTCAGTAGATTTTACAACTGGCATAATCGCATTGATAGTCTTGTTATCTTGCCACTTGACTTCAACATCAATCTGACTTTTATCTAAGGTATAGCCAACTGGAGAGTCAACTTCTTTTAAATAATACTTACCTAGCAAAAGTCCTTTAAGACCAATGTTCATATCACTATCACTGACATCTACGACAATATTATCGCCAACAGTCACTAATTTCCCATCAGCATAATAACTATCCACTTTAGTGCCACGTAATAATTCAATCGGCTTGTCAGGTACATCTCCCCATTTGACAGGCTCATCTTTTTTATGACTAGCTAAATCTTCTCCGTAAAAGAGTTGATATTTAGCACTCGCCATATCAGCTTTACCATTTCCCTTAATTGTTCCTGTCTCTTTATCAACCTTGTTAAGTTCAATTTGTCCTTTAACGATTTGATTATCCGCTTTGGCAAGTGGCGCATTATCTCCTGTTTTACCACCGACAACCGTTACTTTATAGGTGTTCGTGTTAAGGATTTGACCTGTACTTGATGTAACTGAGCTAGAGCGTTCTTTAAGTGTATATTCAGCAGGTGGTAACTGAATGCTTTCAACTGGCTTACCGTCAGCAGGCACTACAATATCGCCAACATCTTTACCTGTATTATCATAGATATCAAACACAATAGGTTGAAGATTATAGTGAGAGTTCGGCATTGTATCGCCATAAGAAACTAAAGATTTATCCAGTTTGAAAGTCCCTGTCACATTTACTTTGAATGGCAGTTTACCAAAGGCTGCCCAAACTAAATCGATGTGATTATTTGCACCGTCAAGATACGTTGTATTCATTGCAGATGAATTAAATCTTTTTAGGACAACATAAGAATTATCGGTTAGTTCCCCAGAATCAGAGATTGAAGCTCCACTAGAGGTAGAACGTAGTCCACCTCCATACACTGACAAGGCAGAATTAGGACTTAAAATATAACCCAAAGCTCCATTAGCACCTAATTCAATAAGTTGATTAGCATCTACATCAGAAACTTTCATCGCCATAATAATATCGCTATTAGGAATTTCTTGACCATTATCAGAACGTACCAGAGCAATATTAGTACGTATCTTATTGATAAAACCAACTAGAGACCCGTCTCCTACTGCACCACCTGCACCGCCACCGCTTTCTGTTTGTCCGCCACTTGTCGCAGTGCCTGAAACTGGTGTGACTGCTCCAAATGTAATCGTACTTCCTTCATTTCGAACACCAATAATCGCATTTTGATTTGTCTGACCATCATCTCCATGTTCTATACCTAAGTACATTACCTTCATCGACACTGGAATTTTTTCTCCCGTAACAATGTCAGTAATCGACCCTACATTCATTACAATTAAATTCTGACCAACATTGATTGGTACAGCCAAATCAGTTTTTAAAAATCCATCTTGACCTAAATTAAACCTAGCTGCCGAACCAAAGGAAGCCAAAGGAATACCACCGTTTAGAAAAGTATTCGGTTGCCAACTAATATTATCAGCTACATATTTTACACCATCTAAATTGGCATTTTTTAGTAGTCCATCCACTGTAGCTTGAAAGCTACTAGACCCCATGTCAGTTGATTGTGATTTAACAACTGGTTGCCCATTTAATGAGCCAACCTGCGTGGCATTGACAACATCAGCTGAAACATGAGACACTGGTAAATCTACATGAAATTCATGATTTAGTGAAAAAACACCACCTACCAATAAGGCAAGAGCAGTAGCACTGTATAACCATTTCTTGCCTGACTTCCATTGACGAAAATGAGAACATTTTTCATTTTGATTTTTTTTCAAAGTTTACCTCTTTCATTTTTTTGATACAAAAAAGAGAAAGCCGTTGACTTTCTCTTTTATTATAAATATCCTAGATTATTTGCCCCACGGAGAACCGCCAACAGTTTGACTAACATTCCCATTTGCGTCCAATCCTTGACTTGCATTATATTCTGCTTTATTCAAGCCTTCCTGAGACCAGTCAATATATTGCGGGGGTTGTTGGGGAGCTTGTTGGGGTGGCGCAACTGCCTGTGCTTGTTTAGTAGCTTGTGCCTGAGACTGGTCAGCAACCGCTTGAGCTTGTTGTGCCTGTTCTGCTTGGGCTTGTTCAGTTGCTTGGGCTTGTTGTTGCTGTTGAGCTACCGCTTGAGCTTGTGCTTGTTGTTCTGCTTGTGCTTGTTGTTGAGCTACTACCTGAGCCTGTTCCTGAGCTTTCTTGTCCGCTTCTTCTTTAGCTTTAGCATCACTTCCAGCTTTTGCTTTAGCCTCTGCCTCAGCTTTTAACTTGGCTTGTTTCTCAGCTTCAGATTTGCGTTCTACTGAAGTTTTATCTGCTTTAACTCTAACAGATACCTTGCCAACCGACTCAGAAACTTGACGGGTCTGTGACAATGCAACCGAAACAGCCCCAAAAATCAACAATAATGCGACAACTCCAGCAGTGATACGCTGTCTAATTGTCGTCTGTTTAACAAAATCTTTTACTTTTTCTAAAATTTGCATTTGACTCCCCTTTCCTATCCTATTATTCATAATGTGACCAAGCTGAATAAATTTCAACTTGTTTTAGTTCCTCATTTACTTTGTAAACGACTCGATGTTGATGGTTAATCCGTCTCGAGTACCGACCTTCCTTTTTGGGTTGAAGTTTCTCAAATGACTGAGATTGCTCATAGGGATCATTTGCCAAAGTTTCAACAATATCTAAAAAACTACTCTTTAAGTTTGACTGTTTCAACTTCTTTAAGTCATTTTTAGCAGAATTTTTAATGACAACTTGATAATTAGCCATTACAAACTATCCCAATCTAATTCAGAGACAGCAGAAAAACCAGTATCATCATTCTCACGTTCTCTCACTTTATCCATAACACCAACTTGTTCCAAGAATAATGTCTCTTGAATTGAGTGCCAATCTGATAAACTAATCAATACTGCATTATTTCCTGTCCGATCGCTAACGATTTCAACTTGACTATGATTAGCATTCACATCTTTTAACAATTGATAGAAATTTTTTCTTGCATTTGATGGGCTTAAACTTAATTCTGTCATGATTTAGTTCTCCTTTATTCTATTATAACGTACTATTTAGCGTACGTCAATGGATAAAGTGTTTTTAAACCTGTCTTTACTCATCTTGAATTGGAGGTAGTGAATTAAATAAACTTGAATAATCTGAATTAGATTGTGGAGGTGGTAAAGGAACATCATCAATTGCTGGTAGCGTACTCATGACACTCGTGAACCCAGAATTATTTTGCCTTGACGGAGGATTAGGTATCGAAATACCTGAGTCAAATAACCCATCGTTCAATAATTGAGAGGCTCGCTGAGGTTGATGACTGTTTGTCGAAGGGCTTGGAGATACTTTATTAGTTCCTTTTGTCTCTGGAGATTGTTGTCGTCCTCCCTGCATGTTCACATTGCGCCTTAAATCAGGAGTCGGTGGACTGACTGATGGCTGTGTTTTCCGATTACGATCACTTAAATTATCAAGTGCCTCGTTATAATTGGACTGATGTGGGACATTGTTAGGACTCTCAGTTGCTAAGTTATACTTCCCTTCAAACCCAAGCTGTCCTAGTGCTCCGCCATTATCTTTGAAATCTTCAAAGCCATTTGAGACCTTGTTACCAAAGTCTTTAAGTGCTTTACCTGTATTTCTAATTGGATTGTTGTCTTTACCAACTGCTGTATCCACAGCACCATTCATAGTACGATTTAGGACACCACCTGCTTTTTTTAATAGACCAGGTGCTTGGCCATTACCAGAACCTGCAATTTTATTGCTGAGAGTCTTGCCTAGACGGCCAATCGATCTACTACCAGCATAGAGACCTACTGCAGATTTCCAAACACTTTGTAACCCTGCATCAACACCAAATATTTGTTGGAAGATATTAGGGCCATCAATAATCGCAAGCATTAAAGCGATTTTTGCGATAACTTCAAGCAGGAAATTATTTTGAAAGATTGGGGTTGTATCAATGATGGAATAGAATATATCATAGATTTTAGATAATGATATAACCATAATAATCGTCGCAAATGAGTTAACCATGCTAGTGAAAAGCTGTAGATTTCTTTTACCTTTACTATCGGTTACTGCCGTACTGTTAAACAGTAAGTAGATGAAACCTAGTTCATATTCAAGTTTTATTAACTTAAATATCAAGAAAGCAGTCACAATGATCGCAGTAATCTGATAGAACAAGATAGCTTTTGTATCCCAACTAAATCGATAATAATATTGATCAAATTTGTACCATGCTTGTAGTTTTTTAAGCTTCAGCTCAGTACTGCCGTTTTCTCCAACACCATTTGTCAACGCATTAGAAAGAACCTTGACACCTTCCTTACTTAATTCATCAGATTTGAAGTAATGCGTATAATCTTTAGGATTGACAACTTCTTTTGTATCAACTAAATTTAACGTATTTTTCTCAGCTACCTTCATAGACTCTTTATTCGTCTGATTACCGTTCGCATCATAAGTAGGGACAGGCAAAGACAGATAATTAGTCGCAAATGGTGTCGTTAAATTTTTTGTATCCCATTTAACTTTTTGGTCTAAAGCTAAAACATCATACGTATTATTTTGAATAACTGTTTGACTTGCAGTGTCAGATGAAGCAACACTTGCCCAAGTTTTTGCGACACTTGAAAACGAACTAAAAATAATAGGGAGGGCAATAATTAGCCCAAAACCAATTAAAACATTTTTGATTGGATCAAAAAAATTAGCATCTGGTTTAAAAATCAAGAAGTAAACCGTTACGACAAACACTATCATACCAATCGCATAAAATACAGGTCTGTAAGTATTTAAAAAATTCATCACTTCCTGATTTTTTGTAATATCAAGAAAATCGAGTACGTCAGACATACTCTTTTGCATATTCGACAGGATATAATTAAGAAATTTAATCAATCCCCAAATCACTTGTCGGATGACGTCACTAAAAAAATTACTCAAATGTAAGTAATCAGAAAAATTCTGCAAAATATCTACAGTCGCTTTTTATTTATAATCAATTGTATACATAGCCCTCCTCTCTATTTAAAAAACAAAAAACAGCTAGATAGTCTAACTGTTTATACCATTGTGTCATATTTCGGCCTACTTTCATTTAATTTTTAAGTGTTACATCTTTGTTTATCAAGTGATTAAGTTTCGCTTTAAAGTCCTTATCTTTAGCACTTGTACCCAAATTATGCTCTAAATAATCTTGAAGTTGTCGAACATATTGTAAATTGCTGATTTCAGTAAATTTCTCGTCCGCATTCCTTGGGAACTGACTTTGAATTAATTCAACTAACTCCTCCCTTTTAGAGCCAACAAATACATCTACAATTAAAGCACCAAAGCTATTTGGCACAACAGGCATATTTGAACGCTGTTGATTTGATAAAACAGCCTCTTTCAAAGATTGATTGAAAAGTTTTTCCTGTTTTTTAAGTTCTGATTTATCAAGCTCTTCTTGTTCTCGACGTATTTTTTCTTTACGTCGAAGTATCATGTTTTCTTCTAATTCCTCTTTGCTAAGTTGTTCTTCACGCATTCTTTTTTCAATCAGCATTAAGTTACTTTGATTAAGAGCGTAATCTTCATCAGAAGTTTTACCTAAAGCACATTTTACTGTTGCTTCAAATAAATCATGTGGAATTGAGAGATCCTCAATACTGATATCTCTGTCAATTTTATTGCCTTCAAAATCTTTATCCAAATTCTCACGATAATCAAGTTCGTCCATCGTCAAATGATTATTAAAGCGATCATCATTGAATAGATACTGATAAGCAAATGACATATTTGTTTCAGGTGTCAATTTCTCTTTCCCATTGACCATTTCTGATTTGTATTTGGCAAAGATTGGACGTGGTCTAACAGGATTATTTTCTAAATCCTGTCTGAACTTCCTCCGTCTGACCACCCACTCCCCTGGCAATAACAGACCTAACTCATCACTGAACAAGAGGTCACGTTGATCTTCCATTTCAGTATAGGACTTGTCTGTATCTAGTAAATCTCCACTACGATTTAAGCCAATAACTGTCGACTTACCAAGCGAGTCACTCCAAGCATTCAAGTCTTTATCATCATCACTCATGATGAAATATGAAAGACCTGCGCCACCTAGAACAACATCGGCCCTATCTTCTCCATATGTCATCTTAGCTTGCTTTTCTAACTGGTAAATCATAGAGAAAACATGCCCACGTTCCAGACCAACATTGAGTGTTGTTTCTAAATCAGGAATAGGCGGAATATTGAATACTTCTTCAAGTAAAAAATGAATACGTCGATCGAACTTGCCCGAGGAGCTCCTAGCAGCTGCCTGAGCCTGCGCAGAAATCATTTGGGTATAAAAGGTCGTCATTAACTTTGCATAGGCCTTATCGCCCTCAGGAAAGACCACAAAGAGCATTGTAGGTTTAGCTAACTTACCATTCGCAATTTTGTCAGGATAAGCGAGTTTAACAAAATCAACATCCATACCACTTGTCATGTACCGAATATTCTCGTTAGCATACATATTGGTCATAGTTGTCGATAAAATCATATAAAATGACTCTCTCTGTTTTCTTGTCGCAATAGCTGCAGGGTTATAAAGCAGGCGAATTGGGTCGGTTGATGGAAAAGAGCGAATATACGCATCTAACACATTATTACCGTTATCATCAGCTACAGCATAACTAACAACCAAGTCCATAAATGCAGTTGGATTGAGCCACTTAGGTTGATGATACTTTTTAGCAAATCGAACAAGGATTAACGAGATCGCTGAAAAAGTAGCAATAGCACCGTCATTCCATTTTGGATCTTGTTGATTTTTTTCATAGATATGGGTGTAGGCGACTGCACCGATTTCTTTTTCAGCTTGCGCATCCATGCCGTGCGATACATAAGTCCAAACTTGATGAAAGGGGTTATAGCGAATAGAGTTTTTTGGGTCGATAAAATTTAAAACAGAAATATTAAATCTCTTTTTGGCCAGTTTATTCCCTAGAGTCATCTTACTCATTGACCCTTTTAAATCGTTGATAATCATAGTATCTGGTATTTCAGCCCTAATATTTAAATCAATCGCTGGATATGAGTAGGCTTGTGTCTTACCTGATTGAGTCGCACCATTGACCTTGCGGTTAGTACTTGTTGTGTCAATATAAACATGCTTGCGGTCAGGGTCCATAATAATTGGCACACCTGCAGGACCAGAATAGATTTCATTACTTAGAGGTACTTTTACAAATTGTTCTTTAACCTCAGAAAAGGTTGTAAATCGTGATGTTCCCTTAGTGCCTTTGTTCAAATCGACGAAAGAAACACGAATATCATAGATTTTCCGCCATGATTTAAAACCGACAAAAAGTAAGACTAAGATATAACCAATTCTTGACAGAGTTGTCATAACTGGAACAAACAACCCCCAGTTAAAACCTGCACCAATCATAGCACTTATCCCATTTGGGTTAACAAAGCCTGAAAATAGATTGACTTTGAGAGCTAGGAAAATTAAACTCGCAATATTCCAGAGCAAGAAAAAAACGACAGATGTCGTAAAAAATATGATAAGGCACAAAGCCAAGAGAAAATACGGATTAGCAAACCATTTCTTATACTGCTTAAATGCTGTATTCATAGGCCACTAATCCTTATAAGTTATTTTGGTATTGCCTTTTTCGTCTTTGGTAATAACCAAAACAACTTTATTTTTTTGTTCAACTTCGATTGTGGTCCCTTTTTCCTGTTTATCTACAACACTTTGAATTAACTTGTCATTCTTAACTTGTTGTACTTTAGGAGCCGAGACAATTTGTGCTTTAGAAACTTTTGGAGCTCTGGGAACAAAGGTTAAAACACAAAAAATTGAAACAGCAACAAAAACGACAGTCATCGTAGATACAAAAAATAACTTGCCTTTTATGTTTTTTCCACTTTTTTCAAGTACAGGCTCGCTTAACTTGTTTGGTTCAACAATATCAGGTAACTCAGTTACATGTGACTCTTCTTGTATATCTGTTACTATCTCATCTGGAAATTCAGTTGAGTCTGTTTCTTCTTCAGTTTTTTTAAACCTACTAAAAAAAGAGAACGTTTTTTTCTTGTTGTCGAACAGACTGACTACATCAGGTTCATCATTCGTTTCTGTTGATTTAGCACCATAATAATAGGCTAGAAGTTTTGAAATCTCATCTTTTTCATCAGAGAATTTTTTGACATCCTCTTCAAAATACCAATCAAAGTTATCAATAATGTTACGCCCCCCTATTTCATAGCTGTCAGCCGACAAGCTCCAAAAAGCAGATTGCTTCTTTTCGTCATTATACAAACTGAAAGTAAATGGGATCACTCTGTTTGAGGCTTGGGCAATGCTGAGTAACTCTTTCAACACTTGATTTGCCTCTTCTTTTTGAAAAAAAGTACTAGACAATTGTTTAGCGACTTTTTTATCAAGATGAAGTTCTACATACACTGGCTAACCTCCAAACGTTGATTTGATGAAACCCCAAATAACAGCAGCAAGAATCATAATACCACCACCAATAGCGACATTTTTTACACCTTTTTGTGCTTGCTTTTCTTCTTGGGGATCACTTGCTGTCCCCCATTGATACCCTCTATAAGCAAGAACAATAACTAATATTGCACCTCCTACTGATACCACAATAGGATACCAGGCATTGATTTTGTCAACAAGACCATTAACGTCCATAATAATTCTCCGTATTCTATAGCCTCATACAAAGGCTAACAAAAAAGACAATAGATTACCTATTGTCGTGTGATTGCGATCGTTTTTCCAATTTTTCAACTTTATCAATGACATAATCAATGTTGTCAAAAATATAACCGTTGACAAAACTTGTCATGACATCAAAGAAATTTTCGCCTTTAGCATTGGCGATTTTCTCAGCCTTTGCGATCAAAGCATTCAGTTTTGTTTTCTCTGCTCCAGTCATTTCCTTTCCTCCCTTTCTTTCAAAGTTAATACAACTTGCAGGGCTCGAACCTACATCAATTAGAAATGTGTGCCTAATACATCTACCAACTAGCTCTACCAGTTGAGCTAAAGTTGTTCAAATAAAAAAGCCTAAAAAAGGCCTTTAAAAATCATCATCTGATACAATTACAATTAATTCAGGGTTTAAAAAAGCTTCAACAAAATTTGTTTCATTACTGAGCATAGCTTTAGCCTTATTACCATAATCTACTACAGCTACACCCATTGATGGCATTGCCTTTAGTTTTTTAATTAAATCTGCATCACTTTTTGACATAGGAATTTGACTACCTTGAGTTTTGATAGTCAAATTTTGATTATCTAGTTCAATAATCCGTTTTACTTCTTCTGCATTTGCTTTACTGTTAAAAATAAGATTGGAAGAAACTTCATCATCGATTACTACACCCCAATCACATACGATTTCTCTTACTTCAACTTTCATTAAGTCCTACCTCTATAATTTTTTTATATTTTTATGAGCTACTTATAGGCCACTCATCTGTCATTTGACACTCGAAACATTTTTCTTTTTCCCCTCTTGACTCCAGTAACCTGCAGTAACAGATAACTGGGGTAGCTAAAGAAAAAAGGTCATTTGAAAAACTTTCAAGTTCTTTTCTAGTAAATCTGATTTGTCGAGAGTAATCAGGGGCATACTGGCTAAAAAAAGACAAATCATGACTATTTCTGTCATATTGAAGATAAGTGTAGTATGACTCATAGCCAGTTTCTGATGAATTATCCTTATAAGTTTCTATTTTTGTGACATAATACATTTGACTTGGTGTATCAATTATATAATCACAAGTCCCATCTGCTTTAACGCCCATTGCAAAATCTAATCTACCGATGTCAAACCTATCTTCTGAAAAGTACTTTCTAATTGGCTCATTTTTTACTTCTGTAATTTTAGTTGTCATAGCTACTCCTATAAACTTGCATCAAAAACAGCTTGATTTTGCTTATTTGCTTAGACTCTGTTACCTGAAACATAGCACTCAAAAATTTGAAATTTCAGGGGAATGATTATTACTTTGTTTCAGGTAACAGAACCTAAGATAATAATATTGCTCGAAAGGTTTTAAGTTTACCTCAAACTGTCATATTAGAAATTGAAAAATTTCCCATGATCTTTTGTGCCACACCTCCAGTACCTCTTCGGTACAAAACGATGGTAACATCTTCACTTATTTGTCTCACTCAAATAAGCATACGTTTAAGTAACAGCCCCTTAGTAGGCACTCTGATTAGCTGGAAGAATAATATTCAGTTTTCAAAGATCGTTTCATATCAATACTTTTTATTTAGCTTTGTATTCTAGTTTTGAACTTTTATATAATCTAACACATCAGCTATAAGTTTCTTGATAGGAATTTCGTATAAACTGTCAAGGACAGTGCTGTGCAGTGAGAACAATAAATTTTGCAAATCAGCAAAATCAAGCTGTTTTTAAATCATTTAATATGTGGCATATAAGCGGCATACTCTCGCCATCCGACACCAGTCGTAAGTAGCGGTTGTCCTAGAGCCTGCCGTCTTGCGACGACCTGACCATTGATGCCAATTGATTTAACAGTATCTAGTAGATCTTTGCAATAGCTAACTTTTTGCATCACTTCATCTCCAATCAAAACATCAACTACGATCATATCATTTATCAATCGACCTTTTTGGCCATTAAATAGCCTTACTGTTGCCTGATTAGACTGTCCAAAAGCTCTAGCAACTTTTAATGAGACAGTTAACCTGGCATATTTCTTGTTTGGTATTGCGACGATATAGGTCATTGTGACTCTCCTTTACTTACATTGTTTGGCATTGCCGAAAAATATCATCTTACAAATACAATTTGAAAGAATATGCAACTAGCAGGAATCGAACCTGCGAAGTCTGAACCAAAACGTGTTAGCAAAAGATACGTTTAGACATAGTTGCCAAGTTAAAATGATATAATAAAGATAAGTTGTATATCTCTAAGCATTACCTTTTAAAAAAATTGGCTAAGTATAAGTTGCAACTTATACTTAGTTTAGCAATTCTTATATGTTTTGTCAATTTTTTAAAAAGGACTAAAATGTTAAATAAAGAAAAATTGAAAAAGAGAAGAAAAGAACTAAAATATTCACAAAAAAAAATGGCGGAATTGATTGGTGGTACTCAACCAAACTATAATCAAATTGAAAATAAAGATACAACATTTAATAAGCCTGATACTATTAAAAAACTTGCAATGGCTTTAAATACAACTGTTGAATATCTTACTGATAAAGATGTTCCAAATACAGTAGAAACAGTTGATGAATATACTAAGCTTTCAAAAAATAGTCAAGAGAAAGTTATTTCATACATAAAAGAACTTTATAAAAGTGAACAACAAGAATAGATGAACTTATATAAGTGTATTAAAATATAAAATACAACTATCGAAGTTGTCTATATTATACAACTACTCGAGTTGTATTGTCAATAGATAACTCTGTTTTTTAGAAAGGAGTATTATGTTAAATACAAAACGTTTAAAAAGTTTAAGAAAAAAACTTGGGTATACTCAAAAAGATGTTGCTTTGAAGCTAAGGGTAACTCAACAAAATTATCAAAAGTGGGAAAGTGGTTTCACCAAGTCTCCTACCACTGAAACTATTATTGAATTAGCAAACATATTTAATACATCTGTAGAGTATTTGACAAACACTGAGATACTTCCAATTTATCAAGCATTATCTGAAACTAGACAAAGTGAATTAGTTAGTATAGCTGAGGAAAAATTAAAAGAACAGCTAAATGAAAATAAAGTAATTCCATTCATTGATAATTTAATACCGTACCAAGTCATATCTGAACAGTCGTTATCAGCAGGTTATGGAAATGGCTACACAGATGAGCAAGAAACTTATACAGTATTTTGGGATAAAGATGTCAGATATGATTATGCTGCTGAAATTGAAGGGGACTCAATGGAACCCAAATTTCATGATGGAGATATTGCACTAATCAGAAAAACGCATGTTAATGATTATGATGGTTGTGTGTGTGTGATTGATGATGTAGCAAATCAAAGAGTTTATATTAAAAGAATTCACATTGAAGACACTCACGTTCGATTGGAGTCATTGAACAAAGATACTTATGATAATGGAGAGTTAATTTATCCTGATATTCTTTTGGAGAATAATGAAAATTTAAAGCTCATAGGAAAAGTGGTTGATAGTTTTAAACCCATAGAAATAAAATAAAAAATCGAGGCTATGAAATAGCCTCTTTCTTTATTTATCTTATATATATTTGTCTTTTGTTCTTTTGCGTACTAAAAAAGTCAATTATAATGTACCTTGACAAGATTATAGCGATACAAAAAACTGTGTATAGCGATACAAAAAACTGTGTATAGCGATACAAAAAACTGTGTATAGCGATACAAAAAACTGTGTATAGCGATACATTCTATTTAAAAATGTATCGCTATTGTGTTATAATAAAAACATAGAGAAATTCCCTACTAAAAGTTTTTCTCTATGCCCTATATAAACATACACAAAGGAGCATATGCCTATGCTTATTATACCAAAAGAAAAACGGATAATCAAAATGAATGAAATTGAAAAAAGAAAAGTTGTTGAGCATAACGACCTTATTACCAGCGTAGCAAAAATGGATAAAACGCCTTTAAAGATTTTTGAATTAGCAGTATCTTGTATTAATACAGATAATCCGCCAAAGGACAACATTATCTATCTTTCCAAAACAGAACTATTTACTTTTTTTGATGTATCAGATAATGATAAACATTCTCGTTTTAAACAGGCTATTGAAAAAATGCAGGAACAAGCCTTTTTTAATATCAGGCAGGAAAATGGCAAAGGTACTGAATTTGAACGGATAGTCCCTATTCCTTATATCAAATGGACGGACTATAATGATAAAGTAACAATTCAATTTCAACCTCAAATTATGCCCTATTTGATTGACTTGAAGAAGAACTTTACCCAATATGCTTTATCTGATGTTATGAACTTAAACTCTAAGTACTCTATTATTCTTTATAAGTGGTTATCCATGCAATACAATCAATATGAACATTATTTAAACAAAGGCAGTAGACGACAAGAGCAATTAGATGAATATTGTAACCCAGAAATTAAAGTGTCTGAAATAAGAATTATGACGGATACAGCAAATGAGTACAAAAAAATTGGAAATTTTGAAAAAAGAGTGTTAAAAAAACCACTTGAAGAAATTAACGAACATACGCACTTCAATGTGACCTATGAGAAAATCAAAAAAGGTCGAACAATTGACAGCATACAGTTTCATATATCTAAGAAAGCACAGCCACAAGAACTAAATGGAGAATACAAGGAAAGAGAACAAGACCCTGCATACTTGCAAGGTAAAGCAAATAAAGAGGTCAATCAGCAGGCATTATTTGCTGAAGCAATGCAAAGTCTTTATACCACTAGTCTTTTAGAGAGTAGTTTATTATCTCCTTTTGATATGCAAGATATTACTTTAATGGCCAATCTTCAACAAGAAGTGTACCCACTCTATAAACAGCTAGAAGCAATAGTAGGTCTTAAAGGTGTGAGAAAGCACCTAGAATACGTTGCAAACAAGAAATTGGATTATTCCAAGCCGAACCTTGTCAAGTATCTCAAAACGGCTGTTATGCGCTATCTTGAAAGTGGCGATACAAAGCAACCCGAAAAAAATAAAACAAGGTATGTTAAAACAAAAGGAAAAGTAACACCAGTTGGAAGTAGAACACCTGATTGGTATGTTCCTGAATACGTGAATGAAACTACTCCAGAAGAACTAAAGGAACTAGAGAGAATAAAAAAAGAACTATCAAATAAAAATAAGTAAATAAATAATTAAATTATTTATTTACTTAGCTAGTTATTTGTGTTATAATTTATTTATATATTAAAAAAGGAGCTACATACATGAAGATTATTACATTTTCAGCAATAAAAGGTGGGGTTGGAAAGACAACTATTACCTTTAACTATGCCGAATGGCTATCAAAAAAGGGTAAAAATGTACTTTTAATTGATTTAGATCATCAATGCAATTTAACAAACATATATTTACCTGTAGAAAAAAATAACACAATTGGAGAAGTTTTTAAAGACAGCTCTATCGCAAATGAAGTAGTGATACATAAAATTAAAAATAATTTATCACTTATTTCAGGCTATATTGAGTTAGATGACTTAGAAAAAATGATTGAAAATCAAAGTAAGAAAGAGATGTTATTATATCTCTGGATCAAGAAAAATTACAAGAATTTCAACTTTGATCAATATGATTATATTCTCATAGATACACACCCAGATTTTAGTACTATCACAAAAAATGCTATTGCTATAAGTGATATAATTATTAGTCCAATCACACCAAGTGAACATGGTTATAGTGCAAAGTTTAATTTAGAGACTAGGCTAGAAAAATTTAAAAATGATATTATTGATTATTCTACTGGTGAAAGTTATATAGATGCGAATTTATATTTTGTAGGAAACTTAATAAAACACAATACAAAATCCTCTAGGGAATTACTAGAGCATATTCAAAAAGATAAGACTGTTATTGGTTTAATTCCAGAGAAAGAGCTGTTCAATAGAGCAACTTTGGAAAAAAAATCGATAGCAGAAATGAAGGAAGATCAAGCAGTATATATCAAGAATAAATCATTTTTTAATAGTATAGATGAGACATTTTTGAAAATATCAAGTTTATAGAAAGTGGTAGGTAAATATGAGTTTAAAAAGTTTTGACAATACAAAAGATGAAGAGTACAAAAATAATTTTTCTGATGTTATAGAAGAAGGAAAAAAAATTAACATACCTAAAAAAATTAACCAAAGAAAAGAAGGTAAGAAATCAGTAACTTTCTCAATAACAGAAACTGAATTAGATATATTCGAAAAAGAGGCTAGGGAAAGAGGGTTTAAAAATAAATCAGAATTTCTTGCATTCATAATAAATAACATTTAATTATTTATTTATTTAATTATTAAACAAATAACTTTAAAAGCACTCGTGAAAGTGTTTTTTATTTTCTGTGAATATTGAATTTTTTTCTATACCTTTGAAAAGTCCTGCGATTGATACCTGTTTGTCTTTCTACATCTTTTTCAGTTGCACCCTCAATATACAACTTGAAAGCTAACTGAAGTCTAGGATCATTCTCAGTGAATTTAGGTTTGCCACCCTTAAATTTACCATTCTCTTTGGCAAGTACAATTCCCTGCGCTTGTCTCTCTTTAATTCTTTTTCGCTCAGACTCAGCTTGATACTTATAAAGTTCAATGACTAGGCTATTGATCAGACGTCTCAAATTATCATCTTCAATACCAGACATTGAAGGTAAGTTTAAAACCTCTAAAGTAGCACCTTTTTGTTGAATGATATTCATGATGTTAGTCAGGTCTTTATTATTACGTCCAAGTCGGTCCAACTCAGCAACCACTACAATATCGCCATCACGTATATAATCAAGCATTGCTTGTAATTGTGGTCGTTCGGTAGTAGCACCACTTACTTTATCTGAAAAGACCTTAGAAACGCTCTCTAAGGCTTGCAGTTGTCGGTTCTGTTGCGAAGTTTGAAAATCAAACGCGCCCTCTCTGAACTCAGAATATCTTAGGCTGGTATTCCCATTAATACCTTGATTTCAGTAGACACCGAAAAGCCGAAGAGCGTTCCATTTCTTCGGTTCTTTTTATATATTCCTCGAAGGGTCTCCATGCCCTTAATCGTGGAAGAGGCTGTACGGAGACTTTGATAAAATTTATTCCGTCGTTTAATAGGTCGATGGTCTTGTTCTATTAAATTGTTAAGATACTTCACAGTTCGGTGCTCTGTCTTAGTATATAAACCCACACTCTGTAACTTTCTAAAGGCGGAGCCAAGAGAAGGTGCTTTATCGGTCACAATTGCTTT
>SKEM01000264.1_pt1 | contig 39318 bp, 41 predicted proteins | sample 4826731 | NCBI WGS metagenome assembly SKEM01 (sample SAMN11008809, study PRJNA524170) | human gut metagenome | biome: Human fecal sample; material: Feces; isolation source: fecal sample from pouch patient p37 | host: Homo sapiens | place: Israel: Tel-Aviv | collected 2015-07-27 | reverse complement strand
CAACTGTAGTGGGTGACGAAAAGCTAATATCTAAAGGGCACCTCTAAAAACGTATGAAAAGAGGTATAATAGATTAAAAATAAGCTAACGAGGTATTGAAGATGAATTTATTTGGAGATAGCGACTATCTTGAAAAATTAAGATTAAAAGGAGACCCTCTTGAGCGGCTAGAAAAAGTGGTTGATTTCGAGTGTTTTCGCTCAACTCTTAACCGGATTTTTAAGTATGATTTAAAAAACAAATATCTTAACACGTCTGATTACGTATCGCTATTGGTCTGCTTTTCACCAAGAGCGAGCGGCTCAAAGCCGCTTTCACGTTGTCATGTGTTGTTCTGGACCATTTTCAGCCTATCGTAAAGAAATAATTGAGGAAGTCAAAGAGAAGTACATTACACAATATTTCTTAGGCGAAAATTGTACCTATGGGGATGACCGTCATTTGACAAATTTGGTTCTTGAGTCAGGCTATGAAGTTGCTTTCCAAAGTGATAGTCAAGTTTATACTTTTGTTCCTGAAACAATTGGTGGGTATATCAAACAGCAAGTGAGATGGAATAAAAGTTTCTATCGTGAGATGCTCTGGACGATTAAGTTTGCACATCAGCATCATTTTTATATGATTTATGATTTGGTCATGCAATTTGTCTTACCGTTTATGTTGGTTGTGTCTTTAATCGCTATGATTGGCCAAACAATTTTTTATCAGGATTTCGGACATTTATATCAGTATTTGATTGTTTTGGTTCTGATTGCTATTTTCCGTTCACTGTATGGTATTTATAGAACTAAAGATGTTGGATTTTTACTCTTTGTTATCTATGGCTTTATGCACGTACTACTTTTATTACCTGTTAGATTCTATGCACTATTAACATTAAAATCGACAAAATGGGGAACGCGATAAATCTCATCTATAACACTATTTTAAAAAACAACTTGCTTACGCAAGCTGTTTTTTTGTCATTAAATAAATCGAATTGACAAAATAGTCTGACAAAAAATGTAAAAACGTATTTACATTTTGTCGAAAGTCGGCTATACTGAAATAGTTATAAAAAATAATGAGACTGAAAAGCTAGAGATAATATTGCGTATAAATTTGTCATCTGGGATTTGACTAGAGTTAGCTTGAAGTCCAAATATATAAGGGGGAAGAAATGTTTACCATCAACAAGAAACGGAAAATACCGATGATTGTATGGGTTGTACTGTTTCTGATGATGATTATCATATCTGTTATCGTTTCGGTCAGCAATGGTCAGGCTGAGATTTCATTTTGGGATGTCGGTCGTATTTTAGTCAACAAGATAAGTCACGGTACAATTGGTGAGATTAAGGATTTACCAGTCTCTTCTATCAACATCATCTGGTTTATCCGGATGCCAAGGATTCTATTGGCAATTTTTGTAGGTTTGGGTTTGGCCTTATGTGGTACAGTCATGCAAGCAGTCGTTCAAAATCCGCTGGCTGACCCTTATATCTTAGGGATTTCATCCGGTTCATCTCTTGGCACAACTTTTGCTATTTTGATTGGCTTTGGGTCTGGCTCGATTTTATCTCAGTTTGGCGTTGGCATTGGTGCTTTCGCCGGTGCTATGCTTGCGACTTTATCCGTTCTGATGTTGTCCAATATTGGTGGTCGAATGACAAGTGTCAAGTTGATTTTATCGGGTTCAGTCATTAGCAGCCTATTTGGTTCTATCTCGAACTTAATTGTTTATCTAGCAGGTAACTCTGAAGGGATTAAAACAATTCAGTTCTGGCTGATGGGAAGTCTCGCATCAGCAACTTGGTCTAAATTAGGCATGGTGATTGTGCCCGTTTTACTAGTTTTGGCTTTCTTCTTGACGCAGTCAAGAATCTTAAATGTGATGCTTTTGGGAGATGAGGTAGCGATTACACTAGGCGTTTCACTCGGTAAATACCGCCGAGTCTATATGGCTATGACCTCGCTGATAACAGGACTCATCGTCGCAAATTCAGGTATGATAGGCTTTGTCGGTCTCATCGTGCCACACATTGTACGCGGCTTATTTGGTAGTGACCATAAGGTGACACTGCCGTTAACAGCCGTTTGTGGTGCCTTGTTTATGATTTGGGCGGATTTGATTTCACGGATTTTGATTCATAATGTGGAACTTCCGATTGGGATTATTACAGCCATGATTGGTGCACCGCTATTTATCTACATTATCATTAAAAAAGGGTACAGTTTTGGGGGCTAAAAATGAAATTATCTATTCAAAATCTTGAGATAGAAGTGGCGCATCAGTCGATTGTGCGTCAGGTTTCCTTAGAGGTACCAGATAAAAAAACGGTCGGTCTCATTGGTGCCAATGGTTCAGGCAAATCGACATTGTTAAGAAGTATTTACAAGAGTATCGCCCCGACACAAGGGACGATTTATATAGATGATATTGATGTTTTGAATTCGCCTAATAAAAAGGTAGCAAAACATCTGGGTGTGGTAGGCCAGTTTAATGAACTGAACTTTGACTTGACAGTTGAGCAGATGGTTCTGTTAGGTAGAACACCCCATAAGAAAATGATGGAAGCAGATAATCTCTATGATTACCAACGCGTACAGGAGGCGCTTTTAAGAACGAATCTGATGAACTACAAAGACAGGAGTTATATCTCCTTGTCTGGTGGGGAAAAGCAGCGGGTGATCCTAGCCAGAACCATTGCCCAAGAGCCTCAAGTTATGATATTGGATGAGCCAACCAACCATCTGGATATTCGCTATCAATTAGAGATTTTGACGGCGGTTCAAAATCTTAATATCACAACCTTTGTTGCACTCCATGACTTGGAGCTGACAGCATCATATTGTGATTACATCTATGCGTTGAAAAATGGAGAAGTCATTGCGCAAGGGACGCCTGAGGCAGTCCTGACAGAAGAATTAATCGCTGAGATTTATCAAGTCAAGTGTCAAATTTATGAAAATCCAATTACGCATCGACTGGGGTTTCATTATTCAATATAGTATAAAGGACTTTGAACGGCCGTAGTTCGCGAATGACTCTGCTTGGACGGAGCGAAAGCCGAGGTCAAGTTTCAAGTCTTAACAAAGTGGAGGCGCAGAAAGGAAGAAAATGAAAAAAATTATAACGGCAACTATTTTAGGTTTATCAGCTTTGACATTAGCTGCTTGTGCTCAAAAAACGACAGAAAAATCAACATCAACGGCAAGTCAATCAGATAAGACGACTTATCCACTGACGATTAAAAACTATCGAAAGAGTGTGGGAAGTGATTCGAAAGCAGACCCAACTTGGCCTGAAAGTACGCAAACATTTACGCATGCACCTAAAAAAGTACTAGCCAATACCCGCCCGATGGCTGAACTTTTACTTCATCTCGGACTTGAAAAATCAATCGCAGGTGTAGGGGCAGTTTTTGGTGAGAAAGATGCGAGCGTTGAAGCCGAATTTGACAAGCTTAAAAATCTAGGTGATAACTATATCCCACAGGAAACAGCTTTATCAGTTGACCCAGACATGGTTTTTGGTCGTGGTGGCTTGTTTGAGAAATCTGAGTGGGGCGTTGGGACAGTTGAGTCATTGAATGAAATGAACATTCCAACTTACATTATGAAGACATCCATCAAAGGTGGCACATTTGATTCGATTTATGGCGATATAGACAATCTTGGTAAAATTTTTAATGTGAAGCCTGCTGCAGATAAATTTAAAGGTGAGTTAAAAGCACGTGAAACGGCTTTGAAAGACAGTCTAAAAGATGTCAAGAAAACACAGACCTTTGCTTACATCCATTCAAATGACCCAGCTGACATCAGTGGTTACTCATTAACTGGTGATACATTCTCTGTTAGTTTGTTCAAAATGTTGAAACTCAAACAAGCCTATGATGTGCCAACAGGTACGGTAAGTATTGAAAAAATCATAGAATCTGACCCAGATATTATCATCATTCCAAAATGGGATGACACAGATAATGCTGAAAAAACTGTTAAAGGTCTTTATAGTAGTGATAAAGTTTCAAACTTAAAAGCGATTAAAAATAAAAAAGTTTACATTTTGAACTATAACTATATGTTTGGTTATAGCTATCAATCGCTCGCAGGATTTGAAGAATTTGCCAAAGTCGTATATCCTGAACTTGCCAAAAAATAGACGAGGTAACCAAATGACAGAAACAAATTATGATGTTGTGACTGTAGGTGGCGGACCATCTGGCCTTTATAGTAGTTTTTCGTGTGGTATCCGTGGTTTAAAAGTTAAGTTACTTGAAGCACGCGCAACAGTGGGGGGCAGAATTCCCTTATATCAGGAAAATATCATCTGGGATTTAGGAGGCGCTCAAGGCAAGTTAGCGAGTGATATCGCAAACAATCTACTAGACGCTGCTCAACAATTCTCACCGGATATTGCTTATAATCAACAAGTAAAGCACATCAAAAAAGAAGAAACCGGCTTTACCTTAACGACTCAAAGTGAGCAAGAATACCAAGCAAAAACGGTTATTTTGGCATCATCTTTAGGGATTATTCAGCCTAGAAAGCTGAAAATACCTGATGCCTATGAAAATCTCCATTATCCTGTTAGTGAAGTGATTAACTTCAAGGAGTATACGGGTCAAACTGTCCTTCTCTATGGCAATCCTGAATCCCTGTCTAGCTATGCCATTCTACTCCAACAAGTCGCTAAAGCGGTAATTTTAGTCACGAAAAAAACAGACTTTCCAAATACCGAACATTTTGCGGCAAATGTTACTGCCTTAACGCAAGTTGAGGTAAGCGATTTTACATCGGAAGGAGACCTCATCTCTGCCGTTACCTTATCCGATGGACAGATTATTCCTGTTTCGCAAGTCTTGATTCATCTGGGGATGAAACGGGAAACCAACACAATCACGTTTGAGAATTTTGAATTAGAAACAGTTGACCAACATGGTCATGACTTCATTAAAAATGAACCAGATACGACAACAAGTATTGAAGGTCTATATGTTGTTGGCGATTTAGGTAGCTATCCTGATAAAAATCATATGTTAGCGTCTTGTATGACAGAAGGCTCAAATGCAGCTAGTCAAGCTGCTCGTTATCTGGATAATACAGCAGAGGCACAACTCATTGTTTCAACACATAATGACGTTTTTAAGACTAAAAACATAGACATGGTTTCGCAATACTTTTCTTGATATTAAAGGACGCCGTTAAGCGTCTTTTTTTACCATTCTTTTACATGATTTTTACAAAAAATCGGCGGAACTTTTACACAAGATTTGGTGGTTCAGCGGTATAATTATTTTTGAAAGGCAATGGTGCCTACAAAAAATAAAAAATAATGACAAACACTAAAAAGAGAAATTAGTTAGCCTAAGCCTATCCAAGTTTGGGCGATGAGCGATTTTCATTTTAGTGGGCGTTAGGTCTTGTAAAGGGAAAAAATCATGAAAAAATCAGTTTTGATCGCAGCAGCAGCTGTTTCACTTTTTGCACTCGCAGCTTGCGGACAAAAATCTTCAGGCACAGCATCTTCTTCATCATCAACAGCTAAGGCAGAAAAAATCACTGTCGCAGGCTCAACAGCCTTGCAGCCTTTGGTAGAAGCTAATGTTGAGAGCTTTACACAAGAGAACACTAACCTACAAATCACTGTTCAAGGTGGTGGCTCAGGTCTTGGTTTATCACAAGTCTCTAGTGGCGCGATTCAGATTGGGAATTCTGACCTTTTCGCGGAAGAAAAAGATGCGAGCTTAGCAGAAAAAGTTAAAGATCATAAAGTTGCTGTTGTAGGTTTTGCGCAAATTGTTAATAAAGACATTAAACTTGAAGGTTTGACAACTGCTCAACTTAAAGATATCTTCTCAGGCAAAGTAAAGAACTGGAAAGAAGTCGGCGGACAAGATCAAGCCATTACAGTTATCAACCGTGCTGAAGGTTCAGGTACACGCTTTAACTTTGAAAAACATGGTCTTTAAAACACACAAGTTGTTAAAGCAAGCGAACAAGATTCATCAGGCGCAGTTGTACAAATGGTCTCACAAACACCAGGTGCGATTAGCTACGTTGCCTTCTCAAATATCAAAGACAGCGTTAAAGCACTTGAACTTGATGGTGTGAAACCAACTGAAAAAAATGTTGCAACAAACGACTGGAAAATCTGGTCTTACGAGCACATGTATACAGAAAAAGGTAACACAACAGATGGTCAAGAAAAATTCATCACTGCTGTAACAAAAAATAAAGCACTCCTTGAAAAATTAGGTTACCTCTCTATCGAAGATATGAAAGTAACCCGCGATCAAGATGGTAAAATGAAATAAGATAAATCGTTAACATTTCAAATCGTTCAATGTTCAAAATCAATATGGTATCAACGACGCAAGTTTGAGTAGTCAAATTTGCTGGTACATAGCAAAACCTCCAAAGTTTTTACACAAAATTTACATTTATCCGCGGCATAAATGTTAAAATAGAAGTATTGAACGATTTGGAGGAGTTATGAGGAGAAAGATAGTACTTTTGGCCTCAGCCTTGGTAGTCCTTGCGACATTATCAGGTTGTGCCAAGTGGATAGACAAAGGGGAATCAATTACGGCTGTAGGATCTAGTGCCTTACAGCCTTTAGTTGAGTCTGCAGCTGAAACATTTGCCCAAGAAAATCCAGGAAAATTTATTAATGTTCAGGGTGGTGGTTCAGGAACTGGCTTGTCACAAGTCCAGTCTGGCGCCGTTCAAATTGGGAACTCGGATTTATTCGCTGAAGAAAAAGATGGGATTGATGCTAAAAAATTGGTCGATCATAAGGTTGCAGTCGTAGGGATTGCACCGATTGTTAATAAAAAAGTAGGCATTAAGGCTTTAACAACAGATCAGCTACGTCAAATTTTTACTGGTGAAATTAGTAACTGGAAAGAAGTTGGCGGCAAAGATCAGAAAATTGTCTTGATCAATAGAGCTACAGGTTCTGGTACACGTTCAACATTTGAACGTTGGATTATGGATGGTAAACCAGCCAAAAACTCTCAAGAGCAAGATTCATCTGGTATGGTTAAATCTATTGTTGCGCAAACCCCAGGTGCGATTAGCTACCTTGCTTTTTCAAATATAGATACATCAGTGACAAAAATTTCACTTGATGGGTACGATCCGACAACGGCTAATGTTGCTGATAACAATTGGCCGATTTGGGCGTATGAACATATGTATACCAAAGGGCAACCTAATAGCCTGACAAAATCATTTTTAGATTACGTCTTGTCTGACGCAGTTCAAGACAGTCTTGTTCAAAAAATGGGGTATATTTCTGTTAATCAGATGCACGTGGAACGTGATGCTGATGGTCGTGTCACGACAAAATAATATTGCCTAACGCTTAAATGAGGGGGATGTAATGAGGCTTGCATGCCGAATCCCCCTAACACTTAATATAGAAATTAAATCGAATGAAAAAAGAAAATATTCAAGAAAAGTTACTTTCTAAATCAAAAAATTCCCAACTAGAGAAATTTGGCAAGACAATTACCTTCTTTTGTATTGCTGTTATTGTCTTTGTTGTTGCTATGATTTTCTTCTTTGTCGCACAAAAAGGGTTCTCAACCTTTTTTGTTGACAAGATTAATCCATTCAAATTCTTGTTTGGGACGACTTGGAATCCGTCAGAGCTTGGTCCTGATGGTAAACCTTTAGTTGGTGCGCTACCGATGATTGCTGGGTCACTCATCGTAACAGTTTTGTCAGCGATTTTAGCAACACCTTTTGCCATTGGTGCTGCTGTCTTTATGACAGAAATCTCACCAAATCGTGGTGCTAAATTATTGCAACCAGTTATTGAGTTATTGGTTGGGATTCCGTCTGTTGTTTATGGTTTTATCGGCTTGACAGTCGTTGTACCAGCTATTCGCGGTGTCTTTGGTGGGACTGGTTTTGGTCTTCTATCAGGTATCTTCGTCCTTTTTGTTATGATTTTACCAACGGTCACCTCCATGACAGTGGATGCCATGAAAGCTGTACCTAGCTTTTATAAAGAAGCCTCACTCGGCTTAGGCGCAACACGGTGGCAGACAATTTGGCGTGTATTGCTACGTGCAGCAACACCTGGCATTCTAACCGCTGTTGTATTTGGTATGGCTCGAGCTTTTGGTGAAGCCTTGGCCATTCAGATGGTTGTTGGTAATGCCGCAATTTTGCCAACAAGTTTAACATCACCTGCGTCAACGCTGACTTCTGTCTTGACGCAAGGTATCGGAAATACAATCATGGGCACTGTTCAAAATAATGTCCTATGGTCACTCGCGTTAATTCTATTACTCATGTCTTTATTATTTAACATCGGAATGCGCGCTATTGCGAAGAGAGGAAGCTTATAATGAATCCTAAAAAAGTTGATAAAATGGCAACAAGTGTCCTCTATATTATTTCTGGCATTATCGTTGTCATTCTGGCCTCTTTATTGCTATATATTCTCGTTCGAGGGTTGCCGCATATTTCTTGGCATTTCTTGACAAGTCCCTCAAAAGCCTATGAAGCAGGTGGCGGGATTGGTATTCAGCTCTTTAACAGTATCTTCTTACTTGTGATTACGATGATTATTTCATTTCCGTTATCACTTGGTGCTGGCATCTATCTTTCTGAATATGCCAACCAAAAATCTTGGGTAACTAACTTGGTTAGAACATCGATTGAAATCTTGAGCTCACTTCCTTCAGTAGTCGTTGGTTTGTTTGGTTTCTTGATCTTCGTTGTTCAATTTGGCTATGGTTTCTCGATTATCTCAGGTGCTTTAGCCTTGACTGTCTTTAACCTCCCTTTGATGACGCGTAATGTCGAAGAATCGCTAAAAGCGGTGCATCATACGCAACGTGAAGGCGGCTTAGCTCTGGGCTTGTCGCGGTGGGAAACAGTATTACACGTGATTGTACCAGAAGCCTTGCCTGGTATCGTGACAGGCGTTGTCTTGTCATCTGGTCGTATCTTCGGGGAAGCAGCAGCGCTCATCTATACAGCTGGTCAATCTGCCCCTGCCCTTGACTGGTCAAACTGGAATCCAATGTCAGTTAGCTCACCAATTTCTATTTTCCGTCAAGCAGAAACTTTGGCTGTCCATATCTGGAAAGTCAACGGTGAAGGTACTGTACCAGATGGTGCAGCAGTCTCTGCAGGTGCAAGTGCTGTCCTCATTATCTTTGTTCTTTTGTTTAATTTCGGTGCACGCTTTATCGGCAAGAAAATTCATAGCAAATTGACAGCATCGTAAAACAGGAAAATGAAACAGGAAGAAAGGAAATGACGATATAATGGCAACTTATGATTGGCAAGAACGTCATATCATTGGTCTTGATGGCCATGAAATTGCCCTTGAAACAAAAGATTTACATGTCTACTACGGTAGCAATGAATCGATCAAGGGAATTGATATGAAGTTTGAAAAAAATAAAATTACTGCTTTGATTGGACCTTCTGGTTCTGGTAAATCAACTTATCTGCGTAGTTTGAATCGAATGAATGATACGATTGCGATTGCAAAAGTAACAGGTGAGATTAACTATCAGGGTGTTGATGTGAACAAAGAAAACGTCAATGTTTATGAAATGCGTAAGCATATTGGCATGGTTTTCCAACGTCCCAATCCTTTTTCAAAATCAATTTATCGTAATATTACCTTTGCGCTTGAGCGTCAGGGTATTAAAGATAAGAAAACACTAGATGAGATTATTGAAACGTCTCTAAAACAAGCGGCACTTTGGGATCAGGTGAAGGACGACTTAGATAAGTCAGCCCTAGCACTTTCGGGTGGTCAACAACAGCGTTTGTGTATCGCGCGTGCGATTGCGGTTAAGCCAGATATTTTATTGATGGATGAACCAGCATCAGCACTAGACCCAATTTCAACGATGCAGCTAGAAGAAACGATGATGGCACTCAAAGAAAATTATACAATCATTATCGTGACGCATAATATGCAACAAGCAGCGCGTGCAAGTGATTATACTGGATTTTTCTATTCAGGTGATTTAATCGAGTACGATAAGACGGCAAAAATCTTTACGCGTCCTGAGCTTAAATCTACTGGGGATTATGTATCAGGACATTTCGGTTAAAATGTTGGGACGCATGGTTGAAGGCTTTAAGATGTCAAGATACTAATAGTGCGCCTAACCAATAAGATTAAGGAAACATTATGACAGAACCTATTTTACAAGTGAAAGATTTATCGCTTTTCTATGGCAAAAAGCAATCATTATTTGATATCAACATGGATTTTTATCCGGGTGAGATCACTGCCTTGATTGGACCGTCAGGATCTGGAAAATCGACGCTTTTGCGCTCAATTAATCGGATGAATGATTTAGTTCCCTCAGCTAAAGTGACGGGTAAAATCATGTATAAAGATGGCGATATTTATAGCTCAAAAACAGATATGGTTGAGCTGCGTAAGGAAATCGGCATGGTTTTCCAACAGCCTAACCCGTTTCCGTTTTCTATCTATGAAAATGTGATTTACGGCTTGCGGCTTAAAGGTGTGAAGGACAAGGCGATTTTAGATGAAGCAGTTGAGGAATCATTGAAGGCTGCTAATATTTGGGATGAGGTCAAGGATAAGCTGCATAGTTCAGCGCTTGGTCTCTCAGGAGGTCAGCAGCAGCGTGTTTGTATTGCTCGGGTTCTAGCTGTCAATCCTGATATTCTCTTGCTAGATGAGCCGACATCCGCACTCGATCCAATTTCTTCTGGTAAAATTGAGACCATGCTGTTAGACTTAAAAGAGAGATATACGATTTTAATCGTGACACACTCAATGCAACAAGCTAGTCGAATTTCTGATCGGACAGCCTTTTTCTTAAATGGTGAACTGATCGAGTACGATAAAACTAAGAAAATTTTCTTGGATCCAAAAGAACAGTCAACATCGGACTATGTGACGGGAAAATTTGGTTGAGCGTTGTATCATCATACGCTGACTTTAAAACTTGTCTAAAAGACCTATTAAGAAAGGAATGATATGTTAAGAATACAATTTGAAGAAGAACTTAATAAACTGCACAACCAGTTTTATTCGATGGGCACGCAAGTGTCTGCTCAAGTCAACCGTTCTGTCCGTGCTTTCGTTAGTCATGATCGTGATTTGGCAGAAGAAGTGATAGAAGCTGACCAACAAATCAATGATCAAGAAACAAAATTGGAAACTAAGTCATTAGAAATGATCGCTTTACAACAACCCGTTTCTCATGATTTGCGGACGATTATTACTGTTTTGAAAGCCTCTTCAGACTTAGAGCGTATGGGTGACCATGCAGTTTCTATCGCCAAAGCAACGATTAGCCTGAAAGGTGAAGAACGTATTCATGTCGTTGAAGAAGATATTTCACTCATGGGTGAACGTGTTAAATCAATCGTGGATGCGGCACTTAACGCTTACATTCAAGGTGATGCTGAACGTGCGCGAGAAATTGCACTCTGGGATGACACAGTTGACCAAATGTACGGCGAAATTCAAAATAAGACATTATCAGCTATGGAAGAAAACAAAGAAACGATTACAACAGGTAAAGATTACTTGTTGACAATCATGTACTTGAAACGGATCAGCGACTACGCTAAAAATCTGTGCGAGTGGATTGTTTATCTAAAAACTGGTAAGATTGTTGAATTATAAAATTCAAAAGAATAACACAATTGTTTTGTACTCAGAGCAGTTGTGTTTTTTTGTATTGTTTTTTATCAGTTGTCAATTTTTGATGTAATTGTATGATTTATTAGGCCATAAAAGCTGTTTTCGACTTTAGTTTATGATAAAATAACAGATAGCTCAATCAGCGATTAAGGGGTAAGGATAGGACTTGGTAGCGAATTTACAGCGAATTATTAGGGATAAAACATTTTTAGTGACCTTGTTTTTAGCAGTTCAGGCTTTAAGCCTAGGCACTGTTCATCTAAGCGATATTGATTTGAAAACGATTCTCGCTTTGCTCAGTCTCATGGTCACGATTGCGATTTATGAGAAGTTGCATCTGCTCAGGTATATCGCAAATATCATTATCGAAAAACGTCAGTCGATTAGGGCGATTGTTATGGTGATTTTGCTCTTTTCCTTTTTTGGTGCCATGCTGTTTAACAATGATGTGGCGATTTTGACACTGATTCCGATTGTTTTTAATATCAGAAAGCAGGTCAAACTACCGACGATTGGGGTGGTGAGTTTGATGACGGTTTACGCCAATCTTGGTAGTGCTATGACGCCCTTTGGTAATCCTCAAAATCTTTATTTGGTATCTTATTTTCATTTGGATATTTTGGCTTTTCTGAAGCTGTCGCTACCGATTGGCTTGATCAGTTTGGCGACGTTGTTTATCGTTTTGTTTGGCTTTTCAAAAGCTAAAATAGGTGTTGTTAAAACACCACATATTGACATCAATCTCAAGCAAGTGGTTGTTTTAGGTGTCACAACTTTCGTTGTCCTATTGGGTGTCTTGTCAGTTATCTCAATTTGGTTTGCTTTGGTTGCTAGTTTGGCCTATGCTATCTGGATTAAGGGAGAGATTGTAGCAGAAGTGGACTACGGCATTATTTTGACCTTTATCAATTTCTTTATCATCGTCGGTGCGGTCAGTCGAATTCCCTTGATTCATGATTTTCTGTCGACTTATATGACGCATAACAGTTCAGTCTTTGCGTCTTCGGTTGGCATGAGTCAAGTCATTAGTAATGTCCCTGCTGCAGTGCTCCTGTCTAAGTTTACAGATCACGTGGCGGCTCTCTATATAGGTGTTACCGTTGGTGGTCTTGGGACTTTCATCGCCTCTCTGGCCAATCTCCTTGCGCTCAGACAGTATCAGGCATTTGCTCATGATGGTACGGTCAAAAAATTTGTGCGTCAATTTACCTTGATTAATGTGATCTACCTTGTTGTGTTTTTCGGTATCGGATTTGTTTTAGTGACAATTTAATTTTTCGAGTTAAATATCTTTACAAAAAATAGGGCACATGGTAATATTGACTTATCAACTGTTGACCGGTCAATAATAGTTGGAGAAGGGAGAGATAGCCTTGACACTTGTCAATAAAAGTAAGCTACTCTATCAATTAAAGTTAGCCAATCAGGAATTGGTTAGCCGATTTGAAAAGAGTACTGGTTTTAGCATTACGCGATATGAAATGCTCTTATTTATCAATGCGCAGGGACCTTGTTCGCAAACGCAATTGCAACATGAGTTGGGAATCGATCGCGCGGCTGTGACTCGTCATCTCAAACGACTACAGGATTTATCCTATGTCACACGTAAACGAAATGATCTCAACAATCGTGAAGTTTATGTTCAGATTACTGATCTTGCTCAAAAAGAACTGGCTAACTGTGAGCAGCACCATGAGTCCTTGGAAAAGGACTTGTACTTTGGGCTTAGTGATGAAGAAGAAGCGCAACTCTTAACCTTATTAAATAAAATAACTAAATGAAAGAAGCTATATAATGACAACTTTAAAAAATAATGATTTTTCAGATATCGCCTACAACAGAAAATCAATCCGTGTTTATGATGAGACGGTTAAAATTTCTCAGGAAGAAATGTTGGAAATGATTGAGGAGGCTACACTTGCACCTTCTTCAGTGAATATGCAACCTTGGCGTTTTGTTATCGTTGAAAGCGATGAAGAAAAAGCTAATTTAAAACCACTCATTCGTTTCAACACACGTCAAAATGATACATCATCTGCTATGATTTTGATTTTTGGTGATATGTTATGTTATGAATTTGGTGAAGAAATCTATGACAAAGCTGTTGCAGAAGGCAAAATGTCACAAGAAGTGCGCGACCAACAAATTGGAGCAATCATTCCTTACTACAAAAACTTCACGAAAGCGCAAATGAACGATGTTGTTAAAATCGACTCTAGTTTGGCTGCTATGCAATTGATGTTGAGCGCGCGTGCACATGGTTATGACACTAATCCAATTGGTGGTTTTGAAGCAGATCAATTGGCGGCAGCATTTGGTTTGGATCCTGAACGTTTTGTACCAGTTATGGTGCTTTCTATCGGGAAAGCAGCAGAGGTCGGTTATGATTCAGTTCGCTTAGCTGCTGATAAATTTACAACATTTAAATAAACATATCATCTAAAAGGGGAAAATTAAAATGACTATTTTATCTACTATACTCGCTACTTTGGTTGCGCTTGAATTCTTTTACATTATGTATATTGAAACAATCGCAACAACTTCAGACGCAACAAGTCGTATTTTCAATATCGCCAAAAATGATTTGAAAAACGAGACAATTAATGTTCTCTTGAAAAACCAAGGTGTTTACAACGGTTTGATTGGTTTGGGACTGCTTTACAGTGTCTATCTATCATCAGCATCACTTGAAATAACACGCCTCATCTTGATTTACATCATTCTTGTTGCACTCTATGGTAGCGTGACTAGCAATAAAAAAATCATTTTGACCCAAGGTGGTCTAGCGATTCTCGCTTTGATTGCAACATTTCTAAATTTTTAAGCAACATTTTTTCTAAAAGCACTGAGGTGCTTTTTTTGATTTCCCCAATTTCTCCTGAAATATGGTAGAATATGGAGGAAAAAGGTTGCGTTTACGCAGACAGTCAAACCAAAAATAACTGAGAACATGAGGTAAAAATGGAAAGTATAGAAAAGTATGTCGCATTTGACTTGGAATTTAATACAGTAGATGATATTGAACATCTGATTCAAGTATCGGCAGTTCGTTTTGACAATGGTAATGAAACGGCAGATTTCGATGCTTTTGTTTATTCGGATGTGCCACTTAACTCTTTTGTTGTCGGGTTGACAGGCATTACGCAAGAAAAGGTTTTGACGGCAGATAAGGCAGAAACCGTCTTAGCAGACTTGAAAACTTTTATTGGGGACTTACCTGTTATTGGCTATAATGCCAATAAATCTGACCTACCGATACTACTTGCGAATGGTCTCGATTTGACCGACGCTTATGCTTTAGACGTCTATGAAATTGCTGATAGCATGCGCGACAATAAACTGCATGGGATGAAGAACTTCCAGTTAAAATCTATAGCTGAATTTTTCAATGTCGCTGAGAAAAATGCGCACAATGCCTTAGCCGATGCTAGAATGACGGCGCGTGTTTATGAGGCTATGAAAGATACACAAGAAGCTGAAAAACTGTTAAGTAAGCAAAACGAAAAAGAGATTAACGATGACGATAATCCCTTTGCTGGTTTGGCTGGTTTATTTTAAAAGTGGCTTAAAAATGGCCCACAATCGCAATTAAGGTGTCCGTAATTTCTTTCGGACTTTCTTTTTTTCCACGCTTAATCCACAATTGGACCATTCCGAAAATAGCATGGGCAGAATAGGTAGTTTGGTAGTCAATCCTAATCTGATCAAGTTTTTTCGGCCCTAAATGTGTTGGAATGACTGTTTTTAATAAGGCTTTCAATTTTTGACGGAGGAAGATATGAATTTCTCGAGTGCCATTTTCAGAAAGTAAAGCGGATAGAACAGATTCTTGATAAAGAAAATCAAAAATTTCAAAGATGGCATTGTGTACATCCGTACCGTTTTGATCAAAAATTGTTTCAACTTTAGTGAAAAAAACACTCTGATATTGATCAATCATCTCATACTTATCTTGATAATGAGTGTAAAAGCTAGAGCGACTAATTCCTGCACGTTTGACTAATTCTGTTGTTGTAATTTGGTCAAACGTTTTTTCTTTGAGTAAGTCGCTCATTGCCATTTCAATGGATCGACGGGTTTTAGTAATTTTAATATCAGTCATGATGAAAGCCTTTTCTATAAATTTTTTAAAACAATAATGAACAGAGTGTCCATTTTCTTGTATCAAATACTTGATATCTCATCTACAAGTATTATAATAAAAAATATAAATAAAGACAAGGTGTCCAAAAAAAACAAGATACTGAAAGTGGTACGATGGAGTCGTAAACTTTTTTAAAAAATATCTTTTTAAAGAAGTTAGCTAGAAGTTCAATTAAAGGAGATAGTAATGATCAAAAAAGAATGGCAAGCCATCCGAAAAAATAAGTTTTTTATTGTCATTATTGTTGCGTTAGCAACAATACCAGCACTTTATAATCTGATATTCCTCAGTTCGATGTGGGATCCGTACGGTAAAATATCCGACTTACCTGTTGCTGTAGTCAATGAAGACAAATCGGCAACGATTAACGGTAAAACAGTTAATCTGGGCGACGACCTAGTCGATGAATTGGGGAAAAGTCGTGATTTGGATTATCATTTTGTAAGTAATAAAACCGCACAAAAAGGGCTCAAAGATGATAAGTATTATATGCAAATCACAATTCCTAGTGATTTCTCAAAAAATGCAGGTAGTCTCGTAAGTAACGATCCGACTGATGCCGTGATTCATTATCAAACATCTGTCGGTCATAACTTTATCGCAAGCAAAATGAGCGAATCTGCTATGGAAAAGCTAAAAGAAAAAGTTTCCGAAAACATCACCAAAACCTACACGAAAACGATTTTTGAAAATCTGACAACTTTGTCTGATGGTGTAACGAAGGCTGCAGATGGTAGCGATCAGTTAGTCAATGGTAGTGGTGAATTAAAATCGGGTGCTAACCAAATCGCGACAAACTTAGATAAACTCTCATCATCAAGCTTGACTTTTAAAGACGGTGCAGAGACCTTGAACGTTGGCCTAGGCCAATATACAGCTGGTGTGACAACGCTCTCTAATGGTGCCAATGATTTATCTCAAGCCGTTACCAAATACACCAACGGCGCTACTCAAGTTGCTGAAGGCAATAGTAAATTGAATGCGGCATCTGGTCAGTTATCAGCTGGTATTTCCGAATTAGCAACTAAGACTCAAGAAGTCGATCAGTTGGTAGTGGGAAGTGCAAAACTGAGCCAAGATTTAAGCCAGCTTTCTGATGATTTGACCTTGAAAAACGTGTCGGATATAGAAAAACTAGAAGGTAGATTAGAGCTTTTAAATCAAAATCTACAAAATTATAAGACAGCAGTTACAGCAGCATCTGTTCCGCCAGAAATAGCGCAAGATTTGGCTAATATCGCAGCAAGTTTACAAACGATGTCAAATGAAGCGAAAGCCGAACAAGAAGAAAAAATGGCTAAGCTAGTTGCAACGGATGCTTATCAAAAAGCGACGGATGCAGAAAAAGCAACACTTACCAGCTTAACAGTACCAAATGCTGTTTCAAACATCCAAAATATTGAAGGTAGTTTGGATGATTTGCAACAACAATTGACGACCATGCAAAACACAAATGCAGCAACAGTTAGTCAGCTTGCAGATAGTAGTCAAGGATTATTGCCAACTGCTAAAGGTGACTTAGCGCAATTAGTCACTGTTTTTGCTACTGCTAAAGGTAGTGTAGACGGTATCTTTTTACCTGGTGCGCAACAAATTAGCCAAGGAACCGCTCAGCTTAAAAATGAATTAACAACTGGTGCAGCCAAATTAACAGCAGGTGTCTCACAATTTAGTACAGCAACTGCGCAATTAAATACAGGTGCTCAAAACTTAGTCAGCAACAACGCTCAGCTTACAGCTGGTGCTGCTAAACTTGCGACTGGTGCTAACCAATTGAACCAAAATTCAGCTAAATTACTAGAAGGTTCAGGACAGTTAGCAACTGGTGCAGGCCAAATTTCAAATGGTTCAACTCAGTTAGCAACTGGTGCTAATACTTTAACGACTGGTATCGGAACGCTCCAAAATGGTGCAAGTACATTAGCAACTGGCCTGGGTGAAGCCAAAACAAAACTCGCTACTAATCAAACTAAGCAAACCAACGCTGAAAAGATTGCTAAACCACTTAAATTGACGCACACAGATAAAGATAACTCGCCTGAAAATGGTGTCGGTATGGCACCATACATGATGTCTGTTGCCTTGTTTGTCGGTGCAGTAGCGACAAACATGATTATCTCAGGTACGCTATCAGGTGAAAAAGCTAAACATCGTCGTGATTATCTATTAGGTCGATTGGCTGTCAATGGCGTAATTGCTGTTGGTGAAGGTATCCTAGTTTATCTTGCGGTTCATGTTCTAGGGCTATCTGCTAATCATGAATTTGCCATGTTTGGTTTCACGATTCTGGTTGCCTTTACCTTCATGTTCATCGTGACATTCTTTAATACTTGGTTAGGAAAACCGGGTGCCTTCCTCATGCTGATTTTGCTCTTGTTACAACTAGCAGCCAGTGCAGGAACTTATCCACTTGCCTTGACAAGTACATTCTTCCAAAAAATTAATCCTTGGATGCCAATGACTTATGCTGTCACAGGATTCAGACAAGTGATTTCACTAACAGGACAAATTGGACAAGAAACAGGAATTCTCCTTGTTTTGTCAATTATTTCTCTCGTCCTTCTTGCTCTAGTCGGCAACAAAAAAGCTAAATCTTAATCAGATTTAGCTTTTTTTTTATAGTAGCAGACTTTCAAGTGTTCTTGCGACACCATCTTCATCATTACTGTAAGCAATTTGCTTATCAGCATGTTCAAGGAGTGTATCACTAGCATTTTTCATGGCATAACCAGTTCCAGCCAATTTAAGCATTTCAATGTCATTGTGTTCATCACCAAAAGCAATTAAGTCTGAGGTGTCTTGACCATTGAGTTTGAGTAAATGTTTAAGTGCTGAGGCTTTGCTGACACCTTTAGGAACGACTTCTAAAATACCATTTTGACCACCCCAGGCGCTGACGCTGACTTGATTACTAAAATAATCATCTATGTGGTTGGCTAACTGTAATTTATCTGTAAAACGTGTCTGAAGTAGAATGGCGTTAGGATCGTCGTCCAGTTTCTCCATCCGCATCTGATGATAAGGTTCGAAGTTGCTGATACCGAAAAGGCTAGGACTAGCATGTTCAAAAGAATTAATGAAGAATTTACGGCGAAATTCTGCGGCTAGGAAATCAAGTTTAAAGGCTTGTTGCTTTTTAATTAGGTCAAAGACGAGAGATCTGTTAATGTGCTTAGACACAGCATGCTCCCAGTTTTTACCAGGAACGGTGGTCATGGCACCATTGAAATTAATCATCGGTGTTTCAAGATTTAAATCGTTATAGATTTGAATCGCCATACGATAGGGACGACCTGTTGCGATAACAATCTGGTGCCCTTCTTTTCTGACTGATTGGAAGATGTTTTTTGTATAGTCTGATATGGTGACACCATCGGATTGCAAGGTTGTGCCATCAAGGTCAATGGCAATTAATTTTTTGTTTGACATGTATTGATTTTGCGTGAGTTAACACGAAGTTGAACTCAAGCCTTTCTAGTGTTGATTTTAGTGCTCTTTATTTAGTATAACATTTTTCAGAACGAACGCCAGTTTTTAGGAATCTTTGTCAGAATTAGATGTTATCTTATAAAAATCCGAACATTTAATCAGGAAAGTCAGTTAATTCTGTGTGTTTCCCTTGAAAGTCCTGATAGCTTACATTAGAATAGGTTAGTATTAATAATTTATTTTTTATGGAAGAAGGATATTATGGATAAGTTTTTTAAACTTAAAGAGAGCGGCACAACAGTCAGTCGCGAGATTATGGCAGGATTGACAACGTTCTTTGCTATGAGCTATATTTTATTTGTCAATCCAGATATGTTATCGAAAACTGGCATGCCTTATCAAGCTGTTTTCTTAGCGACAATCATTGCCTCTGTTATCGGGACTTTGATTATGGGACTTTTTGCTAACGTCCCTTATGCACAAGCGCCAGGTATGGGGCTGAATGCTTTCTTTACGTTTACAGTAGTTTTTGGCCTTGGTTATTCTTGGCAAGAAGCACTTGCGATGGTATTCATTTGTGGGATTATCAATATTTTAATCACAGTGACTAAAATTCGTAAAATGATTATCAAAGCAATTCCTGAGAGCATTCAACACGCTATTGGTGGTGGTATCGGGGTCTTCATTGCTTATATCGGAATTAAAAATGCTGGTCTATTGAAATTTACACTTGACCCAGGAACTTATACTGTTGTTGGTAAGGGTGCGGATAAAGGTACGGCAACAATTGAAGGTGCTGCATCTGCTGTTCCATCGTTGGTTAACTTTAACCAACCAGCTGTTCTTGTCGCTTTAATTGGTATTGCTATTACTGTGATTTTGGTTGTTAAAAATGTTAAAGGAGCGATTTTAATTTCAATCGTTACCACAACTATTTTGGCAATTTTCGCTGGTGTGGTTGATTTAAGCGCAATTGACTTTAAAGCAAACTCTCTTGGTTCAGCTTTTAATGAATTAGGTGAAACTTTTGGTGCTGCTTTTAGTCACAAAGGAATGGGAACGTTATTCTCTGATTCTGCTAAAATTCCTCAAGTCTTGATGACAATTCTAGCTTTCTCATTGTCTGACACTTTTGATACTATTGGGACATTCATCGGAACAGGTCGTCGTTCAGGCATCTTCTCAGAAGAAGATGAAGCGTCTCTTGAAAATGGTTCTGGTTTCTCATCTAAAATGGATAAAGCCTTGTTTGCAGATGCGACAGCAACTTCTATTGGTGCGATTTTTGGAACATCTAATACAACGACTTATGTTGAATCGGCAGCAGGTATTGGTGCCGGTGGTCGTACTGGTTTGACATCAGTTGTTACAGCTATCTGTTTCCTCTTGTCATCAGTTTTACTACCATTTATCTCAATCGTGCCGAGTGCAGCAACAGCACCAGTTTTAATCATCGTTGGTGTCATGATGCTTGGCTCATTTAAAGAAATCAACTGGACTGATTTGGAAGAAGCGATTCCTGCTTTCTTCGCCTCAATCTTTATGGGTCTTGCTTACAGCATCTCATACGGTATCGGTGCAGGTTTCATCTTCTTCGCTATCACAAAAGTTGTAACAGGTAAAGCCAAAGAAGTAAGCCCAATCATTTGGGCGGTCAACTTCCTGTTTATCCTTAACTTTATTATCTTGGCAATTATCTGATATCCTTTTGGTAGAGCTGAGTATTCGCTAAGCCTTACCAAATTGTGACAAAATCTTAAAGCGTTCGTAAACTATTACGACGTTTTTTTGATATAATTTAGAAGGTAACGTTTTTAGTTAAGAAAGAAAGTAGGTCAGATTTTGACTTTAACACATAGAAGAAAGACTCGTGCTGTCAAAGTTGGTGATGGTCCAAATGCTGTCATCATTGGTGGTCGTAACAAAGTGATTTTGCAATCCATGTGTACGACTAAGACACAGGATGTCGCAGCAACGGTTGAGCAAATCAATCAGCTTGAAGAAGCGGGCTGTCAATTAGTACGTGTTGCTGTGCCTGATATGGAAGCGGCGATTGCGATTAAAGAGATTAAAGCTCAGATTAATATTCCTTTAGTGGCAGATATTCACTTTGACTATCGTTTGGCTTTGCAAGCTATCGAGTCAGGTGTTGATAAAATTCGGATTAATCCTGGGAATATTGGTCGTAAAGACCGTGTGGCTAAAGTTGTAGAGGCTTGTAAAGCACATAATATTCCGATTCGTATTGGGGTCAATGCAGGCTCACTTGAAAAGAAATTTTTGCAAAAATATGGCTATCCAACGGCCCAAGGGATGTTGGAATCAGCGATTGAGCACGTTGAAATCTTAGAAGAGTTGGATTTTCATGACATCATCATTTCGATGAAAGCATCCAATGTTGAATTGGCACTTGAAGCTTATAAATTAGCTGCTGAACGCTTTGATTATCCCCTTCATTTAGGGATTACAGAGGCTGGTCCTTTGTTCTCTGGCTCTGTTAAATCAGCAGCTGGTATGGGTGCGCTTTTGTCACTTGGTATCGGTGATACCATGCGGATTTCCTTGTCAGCTGATCCGCGTGAAGAGATCAAGGTTGGTCGTGAAGTCATTAAATCATTTGGTTTGATTGATAATGCGGCAACACTTGTCTCTTGCCCAACTTGTGGTCGGATTGAAATTGATTTAATTCCAATCGCACAAGAACTTGAAGAATATATCGCCAATATTAAGGCGCCTATTACCGTTGCGATTCTTGGTTGTGGTGTTAATGGTCCAGGTGAAGCGCGTGAAGCTGATATCGGTCTTGCGGGTGGTGCAGGTAAAGGTATGCTCTTTAAAAAAGGTAAAATCATCAAGACAGTGGACGAGGCTGTCATGTTAGAAGAATTTAAAGCTGAAATTGACGCCATGTACAAACATTACCAAGAAACGGGTAAGTTACATGACGATGAAACAGTTGACGCTGGAGAAGATAATTAAATCTTAGATGATCAAAGTGGTTGGAACAATTGTTCTCAATCACTGAAAGAGAGAAGCAAATTAGGCAATCAAAGTGATTGAGCTAGTTTGCTTTTTTTCTTTCGGTTATTGTTTTACGGAATTTGCATTGATTTTTAGGAAACATGCGAATTTCGTACAGAAATAACAGTTTTTCCAAGCGTATTTTGTGCCATGTCAACTGCTAAATCAGAAAACATGTAAAAACCGAACAATTACTCTGTATTGTCTCTTAAATCAAAGATTTTTACTGTATTTTGCTTAACAATAAGTGTAAAATAAAGGTCATGAGATGTTTCTAAAGTCCTGTTATAGCAATTGACAGATATTTAGAAATCACAGAAAAATTTAAAGAATGGTGCAAAATGACTTACGAAGTAAAATCACTTAACGAAGAATGTGGTCTATTTGGTGTTTGGGGGCATCCCGAAGCTGCCAGGCTAACTTATTTTGGCTTGCATGCTTTACAACATCGAGGCCAGGAAGGCGCAGGCATCATCTCAAATGATAAAGGGAAACTCAAGGGTCATCGTGACCTTGGACTCTTATCAGAAGTCTTTAGAGATGAAAAGCATCTTGAGAAATTGACAGGCCACGCAGCAATCGGCCATGTCCGTTATGCAACAGCAGGTTCAGCGTCAATTGATAATGTGCAACCATTTTTATTCAATTTTTACGACGGTCAGCTCGGACTTTGTCATAATGGTAATTTGACTAATACGCGAACATTAAAACGTGAATTAGAATCTAAAGGTGCGATTTTCCACAGCAACTCAGATACGGAAATTCTCATGCATTTAATTCGTCGTGGTTTTTCGACTAACCTCATGGACAATGTTAAATCTGCGCTTAACACGGTTAAAGGTGGCTTTGCCTACCTTTTAATGACAGACGATAAAATTATCGCAGCACTTGACCCTAATGGGTTCAGACCACTTTCAATTGGTCAGCTGACGAATGGTGCCTATGTTATTGCTAGTGAAACTTGTGCTTTGGATGTTGTGGGTGCAACCTTTATTCAGGATGTCCTACCTGGTCAAGTCGTGACCATTGACGATAAAGGTGTTCACGTTGATACCTATACGACCGATGTTGACATGAAAATTTGTAGCATGGAGTTCATCTATTTTGCACGCCCTGATAGCAATATCAATGGCGTCAATATCCATACAGCTCGAAAAAATATGGGGCGTCTCCTAGCTAAGGAAAATCCACATATTGAAGCAGATATCGTCGTCGGTGTGCCTAATTCATCGCTTTCTGCAGCCTCAGGTTTTGCAGAAGAGTCAGGACTGCCTTACGAAATGGGCTTGGTCAAAAACCAGTACATCCAACGCACCTTCATCCAACCCACACAGGAATTACGTGAGCAAGGCGTTCGGATGAAACTCTCAGGCGTTCGCAGTGTTGTCGCCGGCAAGCGCGTTGTCATGGTAGATGACTCTATCGTGCGTGGTACGACCTCAAAACGAATCGTCAAACTCCTTAAAGAAGCAGGCGCAGCAGAAGTCCACGTCGTCATTGCAAGTCCACCCCTTGCTTATCCATGTTTCTATGGCATTGACATTCAAACGCGTCAGGAACTCATCGCAGCTAACCACACTGTACCAGAAATCAATGAAATCATCGGCTCAGATAGCCTCCATTTCTTGTCAATAGACGGCTTGAAAGACGCTATTGGCCTAGGTGACCAAATCTGTACCTCTTATTTCGACGGCATTTACCCAACCCCACTCTATGATTACGAACACGATTATAACCTCGGGTTGAAAGAAAAAGTATCCTTTTATTAATTTGGAAATGTAGTCTGAGTTCATGTTCAGACTGCATTTTTAACATCTGGAGACTTCCAGACTCAGAAAAACTATCGCTGAGTGCAATTCTAGCAACTCATAAAAAGGGATATGTTATAATAAACTATGAAGATTTTACCGAAAGATTTTAAGATAGGTCCACGAACGGTCAAGACAGTCATTGCGGCTAGTCTGGCCATTATCATTGCAAACGCCTTACATTTAGAATATGCTACAGCCGCAGGTATCATTGCGATATTAAGTGTTGGTAATACAAAAAAATCAATCTATCAAAGTGGTAAGAATCGCTTACTTAATTTTTTAGCTGCCATGATTATATCGGTTGTGTTGTTCTCAATTTTAGGTCATCATGTCTTGGTATTTGGTCTTTTTCTACTGATTTTTATACCCTATTCTGCTGCTTGTGGCATGTCAGAAGGGATTGCACCCAATGCAGTCCTAGTGACACATCTTTTGATAGCTACCCAAATCACACCTCAGCTTTTGCTTAATGAATTCTTGCTTAATTTTATCGCTATATCCTTAGCATTTATCGTTAATCTCAGAATGCCTAATTTTCAGGAAGAATTATCGGAACGAGAAAAACGAGTGGAGCATCATTTTAGAGATTTGTTTAAGCGCTTGAGTTTTATTATGAACAAACAATCTGAGCAAGCACATTTTTTACATAAAGTAGAGGATTTAGAGCAGTATATTTCTGAAAGTTTAGCTTTAGCAAGAACACATATGGATAATCGATTTGGCGATGGTGGTGCAGGGACTAGTTATGATTACTTTGCCATGCGTGCCACACAAGTTGAAATTTTCCATGAAATCGCTGAAATTTTACTTCAAATCGAAGTTACTGTCCAAAAAGATCAGTTGACAGCCTTGAACCAACTCTTTAAGGAGATTGGCAAAAGTTATGCCAAAGATAACGATGGAAAAGCGCTGATGCAACAAGTAAAAGAAACACTGGACATCTATCGAGCTAGCGACCTACCCAAAACCCGTGAAGAGTTTGAAGCACGTGCAAGACTTTTTCAGATTTTACAGCTGATTCAGACCTTCATTCAAATTAAACGAGACTACATCCTAGAAAGTGAAACATAAGTGCGATGAACAAAAAACAAATCGAATCTTGTTTACTATTAATGTTGACGGCATTTATTTGGGGTATCGCCTTTGTCGCTCAAAAAGTCGGGACGACCGATGTCGGACCACTGACTTTTAGTGCCAGCCGCTATTTTCTAGGTGGCCTTGCCGTCTTACCCTGCGCCTATTTCTTTGCCGACAAAAACATGACTAAGGCCAAACTCAAAACGTCTCTACTGGCAGGCAGTTTTTGCGGTGTCCTCCTGTTTATCGCCAGTTTCCTCCAACAAATCGGCATTCAATATACGACAGTTGGTAAGGCTGGTTTTATCACAACACTTTATATCATCATCATTCCCTTGATTGGTTTAGCCTTCAAGAAAAAGGTCAGCCTGCGCATCTGGGTGAGTGTTGTCATTGCACTTCTAGGTATGTATTTACTTTGTCTGGCAGGCGGTAACTTTACCGTCCAAACAGGAGATTTCTATGTCTTCTTTTGTGCCATAGGCTTTGCCTGCCAAATCCTTTTTATAGACTATTATTTACCAAAAGTCGAGCCGATTTACTTCGCCATGACCCAGTTCTTCGTTGCAGCGCTCATCTCCCTCATTTTACTGCCCTTTTTTGAACCCCTTGAGTTGTCAGGGATCATCTCAGCCAGAGTCTCAATCCTCTATGCTGGCTTAATTTCAGCAGGCATTGGCTACACCTTGCAAATCATCGCCCAAAAGCACGTCAAACCCGTCGTAGCATCCATGATTATGAGCCTAGAAGCCGTCTTTTCACTTCTCGCAGGCTTTATCATCCTAGGCGATCGCTTATCTAGTCGGGAACTTATCGGCTGTGCGCTCGTCTTTACCGCCATTATCTTAGCTCAATTGCCGACCAAGTCGGCCAATGCCAAGGCAGATATCATGCCAGAAATACTTTAAAATCAAGACAAGAAAAAAATCCTCTATCTCAATTACTGCGATAGTAGACTGAGATAGGGGATTTTTATCATAGGTGACAAAACTGCCTTATTTGACAAACATAGCGTCACCAAAGCTAAAGAAGCGATAATGTTCATCAATGGCGTGTTGATAAGCGTCTAAGACAAATTCACGGCCGGCAAAAGCGGAAACAAGCATGACTAAGGTAGACTTAGGCAAGTGGAAGTTGGTTGAAAAGGCATCAACGACTTGGAATTTGTAGCCTGGCTTAATGAAGATATTCGTCCAGTCGCTATCGGCTTGGACTTTGCCACCGAATTTTTGGGCAACGGATTCAAGTGTTCGAATTGATGTTGTTCCAACGGCAATCACACGTTTACCAGCAGCTTTTGTGGCATTAATAACATCAGCAGTTTCTTCAGGTAGGATATAAAACTCACTGTGCATATCATGTTCTTCAATGTTGTCAACACTGACAGGACGGAAAGTACCGAGACCAACATGCAAGGTCACCCAAGCGATGTTCACACCTTTTGTCTTAATCTGAGCCAAGAGTTCATCTGTAAAATGAAGGCCAGCCGTTGGTGCAGCTGCAGAACCATTTTCTTTAGCATAAACGGTCTGGTAACGGCCTTGATCCTTGAGTTTTTCATGGATATAAGGTGGCAGCGGCATTTCGCCTAGACTTTCTAGGACCTCTAGAAAGATGCCATCGTAGTTAAAAGTGACAATGCGACCACCGTGGTCTAGGGTATCGTCAATAACCGTTGCTGTCAATCGACCATCACCAAATGAAATCACAGTCCCATTTTTCAACTTCTTAGCGGGTTTGGCGAGCACTTCCCAGGTATCGGCCACTGTATTTTTCAGGAGCAGGAGTTCAATATGGCCGCCTGTATCGGCTTTCTGTCCATGGAGGCGGGCGGGGAGCACGCGTGTATTATTCAGCACCAGTGTATCACCAGTCTCTAGCTCATCGATGATGTCATAAAAGTGTTTATCTGCCATCGTTTGCGTCGCCTTGTCAATGACGAGTAAGCGACTTTCAGAGCGTTTTTCAAGCGGTGTTTGGGCAATCAGTTCTTCGGGTAAGTCGAAATTAAAATCTTCTATATTCATAAAATAAATTATATCACTTTTAAGATGTAAATGCTTGACAAATTAACCCAATAGCGTTATAATTGGTATATACCAATAATTTGAAATGCTTGGCATAAAGGAGAGACCATGAAAATCATTAAAGTTAAAGATCAACTCGAAGGGGCTAAAGTCGGCCTTGACATCTTGAAAGAACAAATCGCAGCTGGCGCAAAAACATTTGGCTTGGCAACAGGTTCAACACCCGTTGAATTCTACAACCAAATCATCAACAGTGACATTGATTTTTCAGATAAAACTTCTATCAACCTTGATGAGTATGTCGGCCTTGACGGTTCTGATGAACAATCTTACCGTTACTTTATGAGCCAACATTTATTCAATGAAAAACCATTTAAAGAAAACTTCTTACCTGATGGTAAAGCAGCAGATTTAGAAGCTGAAACAAAACACTATGATGCTATTATCGAAGCACATCCAATTGATTTCCAAATTTTGGGTATCGGTCACAATGGTCACATCGGATTCAACGAACCTGGTACACCATTTGATACAACAACACACGTGGTAGACTTGACTGAAAGCACAATCAAAGCCAACGCACGTTACTTCGAGTGTGAAGCTGATGTGCCTAAAAAAACAGTATCTATGGGTATCGCAAGCATCATGAAATCTAAAACAATTGTTCTCATGGCTTGGGGCGAAGGCAAATCCGAGGCTATTCAAGCAATGGTTGAAGGTGAAGTGACTGAAAGCATGCCAGCATCAATTCTTCAAAAACATGATGATGTTATCGTGATTGTGGACGAAGAAGCTGCTAAGTTATTGAAATAACAGTTGATTGAAAGAGGCTGTGATAAACGTCCTCAGACACCAAAAGAGACAAGTAAACGGTCAGGTTTACTTGTCTCTTTTTTTATATTATTCGCCGAAGTAATATGAGTTTCGCACAAAAACAACTTATTTTTACCGATTTCGTATTGTTTTGCCAAAAGAATGCCAATTTCGCATAAAAAAAGCATTTTCCTTACCAATTTCGTATTATGTCAGTGAATAACAATGTTGTTTTACAATTTTGCGGAAGATGACACTAAAATAGGCTATGAATGATTTCTATTAACGTTAGAATTCATTCATAGCCTATTTATTAATTAAACATTCAAAACTTTATTCAAAAAGTCTTTCAAGCGTGGATGTTGCGGATTTTCAAAGACTTGATCAGGTGTGCTGTCTTCCAAGATTTCACCGCCATCTGTGAAGATAACTCGGTTTGCCACCTTACGTGCAAAGCCCATTTCATGTGTTACGATGAGCATGGTCATACCTTCTTTAGCAAGTTCTTGCATAACTTCAAGGACATCACCAACCATTTCTGGGTCAAGTGCTGAGGTTGGCTCATCAAAGAGCATAAGATCTGGATCCATAGCAAGTGCGCGTGCAATTGCCACACGTTGTTTCTGACCACCAGATAAGCTCTCAGGCATGGCATCAGCTTTATCAGAAAGGCCAACTTTTTTAAGCAAATCAAGGGCTTTTGTATGCGCCTCATCTTTGCTCATTTTCTTGAGCTCAAGTGGTGCATAAGTAATATTTTCAAGTACCGTCATGTTTGGGAAGAGGTTGAATTGTTGGAACACCATACCGACTTCTTGACGGACTTGATTAAGATTTGTTTTTTTATTTGTCAAATCATAGCCATCTACAATAACAGTGCCAGATGTAATTTCTTCTAACCCGTTCAATGTTCTCAGGAAAGTTGACTTACCAGAACCAGATGGACCGATGATACAAACAACATCGCCTTCATTAAATCGTGTCGTGATACCTTTTAAGACTTCATTACTGCCAAATGATTTATGCAAATCAGTGATATCAATTTTCAATTTTGCCATTATTTCATATTCCTTTCAAGTCGACGTGCAAAGATGGTTAAAGATAGAATAACGACGAGATAGATCAATGCAATCAAACCGTAAACTTTAAATGATTGGAAGTTACGGGCAACGATGATTTTACCAGTTTGAAGTAATTCAATCAAACCAATAGCTGAGATAATCGTTGTATCTTTCAGCGAGATGATGAATTGGTTAACCAAACTAGGAATAGTAATCTTAACTGCTTGTGGGAGAATGACGCGGCGCATCGTTTTAACATATGAAATACCAAGCGAACGTGAGGCCTCCATCTGACCAATAGGAACAGAATTGACACCACCACGGACGATTTCAGCAATATAAGCTGAGGCATTTAACGTGAGCGCAATGACACCCGCCACATAATCATTAAGTGGACTAGAATGACCAGTAATTGATTCAATTAAGTTTGGTACACCGTAGAAGATAAAGATAGCAAGTACCATAAGCGGTACACCACGAACAAGATCGACATAGACTCTTGTAAACCCTTTTAAGAATTTACTTGGTGAAACGCTAAAGAGACCGAAAATAACACCAATGATCAAGGCTAGAACAAAGGAAACAATAGTTAACGAAAGTGTATAACCAAGCCCTTTGGCTAATTGTTGCCAGTTGTTTTTAATAATACCGATCATAGTAGATTCATCAACTTTATTGTCATCAGAATCTGTGTTACCCATATACTTTTCGATGATTGTGTCATATTCACCGTTGGCTTTGAGTTTAGCGAGGCCAGCATTAAACATGGCAAGCAATTCAGGATTTGTCCCTTTTTTAACAGCAAAACCGTATTCCCCGATTTTTTCAGGTTCAAGAGGTGTTGCAAACTTCTTACCTTGTAAAATTGCATATTTAACGACAGGTTCATCGTCCATAAAGGCATCAATAGAGCCAGTATTTAAACTTTCATACATGGTATCAGCAGCATCGAAAACTTTAAGCTTATAACCGTACTTATCTTTATTTTTATCTAAAAAGGTTTGTGAGGCTGTTCCGTTTTTGACACCGACTGTTTTACCTTTCAAATCTTTGTAAGATTTGATATCAGTAGTCGTACTTTTAACAGCAATGGTTGCATTAGCAGTAAAATAAGGATCAGAGAAGTCAAAAACTTTTTTACGTTCATCGGTAATTGACATGCCAGCAATCATGCCATCAGCATGACCAGATTGTGTTTGGTCAACTGCAGTTTGAAAACCGACGAAGTCCATGGTGATATTGAATTTTTGATTTTTGGCAATTGCCTTCATTAAATCAACATCAATCCCAACATAATTTTTTGAAGAGTTTTGGAATTCAAAAGGTGCAAAAAGAGAATCTGAAACAATGCGATAATCTGATTTAACTGGTTGAATATCGGATTCATTATCAGTAGCGATATATTTATTGAGGATAGCATCGTAGCCACCATTCGCTCTGAGTTCTTTCAAGGCTTTATTAAAGCCAGTAATCAAATCAGCATGCGTGCCTTTTTTGACAGCAAAACCGTAGTCGCCGATTTTTTCACCAGACATATTGATTTCAAAATCTTGTCCTTGATTAATGGCGTATTTGAGTACTGGCTCATCGTCCATAATGGCATCAACAGCACCAACTTTTAAGCTTTCATATAACTGAGAGCCTTCATCATAAGTTTTAATCGTATAGCCGTATTTAGCTTTGTTTTTCGATAGGAAAACTTGTGATGCTGTGCCATTTTTCACGCCAACTGATTTACCTTTCAGCTGATTATAGGCAGTGATTTTATTGCCCTTTTTAGAAGCAATGACAACTGATGACGCATAATAAGAATCAGAAAAATCGAAAACTTTCTTCCGCTCATCTGTGATAGACATCCCAGCGATAACACCATCTGTCTGACCTGCGTTTAGCTGATCTAGGGCAGCTTGGAAACCTGGGAAGGATTGGTCAAGTTGCCAACCATTCATCTCAGAGATTTTTTGCATCAAGTCAACATCAATTCCGACGTATTTTTTATTTGCATCTTGGAACTCGAAGGGCGCGTAGGTCGAGTCACTGGCTATTTTTACCACTTTATCTTCGGCTTTAACAATAGTTGCCGAGAATAAGGTGATGAAAACCGTGAGTAGCATCAATAATTTCTTTTTCATGTTTGGTTCCCTTTCAAAATATTCAAACTATATTCTTTATAATTCTATCATAAAAATGCGAGAAAATAAAGAACCGTTTTTTGATATGTTAGTTTTCCTGACATCTTAATTGTTATCATACGTTGATAAGCTTTGCGAATCAGCTGCAACCATTGCACAAAGAGAAAACGAAAAGCACCAGTTATATCAGGTGCTTGACGATCGTTTAAAAAATTAACAAGTCCTTTGATGTTTGGGTAAAACTTTTAGCACCAGTTTCTGTTACATAGAGACAATCTTCGATACGCACGCCCACTTGATTCGGGATATAGATACCAGGCTCAATTGAGAAACACATCCCCTTTTCAATAGTAATATCTTCGCTACCGCCGATTGAAGGAAATTCATGCACATCCATGCCGATACCATGTCCAGTTCGGTGTGTGAAATATTCGCCATAACCAGCTTTAGTGATGACATCGCGCGCCACCTTATCAACCTCAAAAGCCGTCACACCAGGTTTTACAAAGTCAAAAGCTGCTTGCTGCGCCTCACGTGTAATCTCATAAATCTTCCGATCAAAATCACTTGGCTGACCAATCGAAATTGTCCGACTCGCATCAGAAGCATAGCCATTAGACATGACACCTAAGTCAAAAAGCAAGAGTTTATTTTGTTGAATTGTCACAGCCTCTGGCACACCGTGAGGATTAGCCGCACGCGCCCCAGTCAAGACCATGGTATCAAAACTCATCTCAGAAATGCCCTGACGTTTCATTTCAAACTCAATCTTTGCAACAACATCCATCTCAGTCAGCCCCGATTCAGAGGCCGCAAACCGAAAACCGATGTCAAAACATCTGTCCGCATATTCGCCCGCGACGATCATTTTTTGGATCTCATCTTCGGATTTGATCAGACGCATCCGGTTGATCAATGGTGTCAGGTTATTAAAAGAGATGCCGTCAAAGACGGATTTGAGACCGTCAGACTTACTTAGAATCAGATGATCATACTCGACTGCAATTATTTTAATTTGGCGTCCCACCAAGTGAGACTTGATTTTAGCCCAAGGATTTTCACTGTCAGCGTAACCGATGACATCAAAATTAACATGAGCCTTAGCTTTTTCAACCTCAAGCTCAGGTGTGAACAAAAGCGGTTCGCGATCAGGAAAAATCATCAAACCTAAAATACGTTCGTGAGGATCCATCGCAAAGCCTGTTAAATAGTTAACAGTCGTTGGATTGGTGATAAAAGTCATATCCCAATTTTCTTTGCCGAGATATGTGGCAATTTCAGTTAGTTTTGTCATATCTCTATTTTGCCACTTTGTGACATAAATTACCATACAAAAATAGGTAATAGTTATCTAATAAAGTTTGAAAATTGGAATAAATAGAATGGTTTTTACGCGAATCATATGATATAATGAACTTGTCAATCATGTTTTACAAATCGAAGGAGGCCTTATGTCACAAACAACACCAAAACTAGCAGCATTGCAAGCGAAAATTCATGCTAAAGATCCGCATCAGCCAGAGTTTTTGCAAGCTATTGATGAGTTTTTTGCCAACCTTACACCCTTTTTGGAGCAACATCCAGAAATTTTAGAACATAATTTAGTAGAAATGATTACTGAGCCTGAGCGTGCCATTCAATTTCGTGTGCCGTGGCAAGATGATGCCGGTAAGTGGCAAGTCAACCGAGGGTTCCGTGTTCAATTTAATTCAGCAATCGGCCCTTATAAAGGCGGTTTGAGATTTCATCCTTCAGTCAACTTATCTATCCTTAAATTTTTAGGATTTGAACAAATCTTTAAAAATGCCTTAACTGGTCTACCAATTGGTGGCGGTAAAGGTGGTTCGGATTTCGATCCTAAAGGTAAGTCTGATGCAGCAATCATGCGCTTTTGTCAGAGTTTCATGACAGAATTACATCGTCATATTGGTCCTAATTTAGATGTCCCCGCTGGAGATATTGGGGTAGGTGGTCGTGAGATTGGTTACATGTATGGTCAATATAAACGCTTGCGTGGTAACGATCAAGGCGTTTTGACAGGTAAAGGTCTGACTTTCGGTGGTTCTTTAGCACGGACAGAAGCGACTGGTTATGGCCTTGTCTACTTTGTTAAACATCTTTTAGCTGACCAAGGTGATAGCTTTGAAGGTAAGAAAGTCATGGTTTCAGGTAGTGGTAATGTCGCTATCTATGCGATTGAAAAAGTCCATGAATTGGGTGGTCTCGTTGTTAGCGTTTCAGATTCTTCTGGCTATATTTATGATCCTGCTGGGATTGATTTGGCACTTTTGAAAGAGATTAAAGAAGTCAAACGTGCACGTTTGACAGAATATGTTAAGGCTAGACCTGAATCTGAATATATTGCAGACCAATCTGTTTGGACACTTCAAGTCGCTGCAGATATTGCGCTACCATGTGCGACTCAAAATGAAATTTTACCTGAACATGTTGCTGGTTTAATCGAAAACGGTGTTAAGATTGTGGCTGAAGGTGCGAATATGCCAACAACGCTTGAGGCAGTTGACTTATTACAAACTGCTAAAGTTGTTTACTGTCCTGGTAAAGCCGCAAATGCAGGGGGTGTTGCTGTATCTGCTTTGGAAATGAGTCAAAATTCAGCACGTTTGTCATGGACATTTGAAACTGTCGATCAAGAATTAGATAAAATCATGAAAATGATTTATGAAAATTGTCGTGATACAGCTCAAGAATTTGGCTTGGCTGATAATTTACTAGCAGGTGCTAATATTGCTGGTTTCAGAAAAGTTTCTGAAGCAATGTTGGCTCAAGGTCTCGTTTAATCAACAAAGTATAATCAATTAACAAACACGCAGTGCAAGTAGGTGTTAGGGTGATTTTGTTTGAATCACGAAGGCACTCTCGCAAAGCGTGTTTTTTTGTTTTTTTAAGTACTAGCACGCACGAATAGTAAGTGATTAGGTGTTAAAGTAGTTATTTTAATTAAAAATTACATTTTTTTGAAAAAAAGGTGCAAAAGTTCTTGAAAACCTTTTCATAAAGTGATAAAATATATAGGAATGAAATGAAAATATTATTTTCATGAAAAAAGACACAACACAAAATAAGGAGTATGTCATAATGGAAAGCGAAACAATTACAATATACGATGTCGCGCGTGAGGCAGGAGTCTCGATGGCAACAGTCAGCCGCGTTGTTAACGGCAATCAGAATGTGAAAGAAACTACACGTCGTAAGGTTTTAGACGTTATCGAACGTCTGGACTATCGCCCAAATGCAGTGGCTCGTGGTCTAGCCTCTAAAAAAACAACAACGGTTGGTGTGGTGATACCCGACATTGCCAACAGTTATTTTGCGAGCTTGGCGCGTGGTATTGATGATATTGCGACCATGTATAAGTATAATATCGTCATTGCGAATTCAGATGGTGATGATGGTAAGGAAATTAATGTTGTTAATACGTTGCTTGCCAAGCAGGTTGATGGTCTTGTTTTCCTAGCGCATAACTTATCTGATAAAATTCGTGCTGAATTTTCGCGTACACGTACGCCAATCGTTTTGGCTGGAGCTGTTGACCCAGAAGATCAAATTCCGTCTGTTAATATTGACTATACGGTTGCGACTAATGAAGTGACTTTGGAGCTTGCGAAAAACAATCAAAAAATTGCGCTCGTTGCGGGTCCGATGGTCAATGCGATTAATGGTAAGGAACGTTTGCTCGGCTACCAAGAGGCTTTAGCTGAATCTGGTTTGACTTTCTCTGAAGGTCTAGTGTTTGAGACAACTTATAGCTATCCTGCTGGGTTGAAATTGGCAGAACGGGTGAAGGCATCAGGCGCGACTGCAGCTGTTGTAACGGATGATGAGGTAGCCGTTGGCTTGTTGAATGGTTTGGTTAACAGTGGTGTTAAAGTACCAGAAGAGTTTGAAATCATCACGGCTAATAATTCAGTTATCACGGAATTCACACGTCCAACGCTTTCTTCTATTGAACAACCTTTATATGATTTAGGTGCTGTATCAATGCGTCTTTTGACAAAAATGATGAACAAAGAAGAAGTGGAAGGTAAGCGCGTGATTTTACCACATGGTTTTGTGAAACGTGGTTCAAGTAAATAAAGCAATATTAAAAATGTAGATTAAGGTCTATATTTTTTTGTTTTCTGTTAGCATACTAAAAATTGAAAGAAAAATTAAGGCGACTCATGTTATAATAGTAGAAAGCGCTTTATTACGTTTCTTAATTTGCCATAGATTAACAGAGGTTACCATGTCTAAAAAAGTCACACTTTCGACACTCGTCGTTTTAAATTTCATCATCTACATTTCCCTAGGTTTACCGGATTCTATACTTGGGAGTGCTTGGCCAAGTATGCGCCAGAGTTATGAGATGGGAGCCAGTCAAGTCAGCTACTTGACAACAATTATGCTGTTGTTTTCGTTTTTCTCTAGCATGCTTTACACTAAAATTGCCAAGTATTTAACAGTTGCGCAAGTTATCTTGACCAGTATGCTCTGTGTGATTATTGGTTTAATATTAATGATTATAACGTCAAATCCGATTGTTCTTTTTCTTGCCACACCTTTTATGGGTATCGGACAAGGTGCAATCGATGTGACGGTCAATCACTTTGCGGCCAAACACTTACCTAGCTCTCTCATGAGTCTCCTCCATGGTTTTTATGGCGTAGGTGTCAGCATGAGTGCTTGCCATTCTTACCTTCTTCTTGTCCACTTTTTCAAGTTGGCGTTTTGCGATTGGTGCTATTGCCTTGCTTGAAATTCTGATTTTACTATTGATTTTTGTTTATCGCCGTCATTTCGCCGAAAGAGACGATAGCCAAGAGAGCACCTCACACAAAACTAACGCAGAAACGAATCAAAAATTTAAACTCAGCTATTTGATTAATCCTATTTTTTACTTCTTTTATGCCATAGAAGCAGTCATGGGAATTTTCCTAGCGACTTATTATGTCGAAAATTTCCAAGTCAATAGTGCTCAGGCAGCATTTTTCACAACACTATTTTGGCTAGGCTTAATGGTCGGCCGATTCGTTACAGGTGCCCTAACGCGCTTTATGCAGGATAAAACAATTATCTACAGCCACTTAGGGTTACTATTACTGATGAGCATTACTCTCTTTCTACCACCAGGTCTTTATACAATGGGGACAGTTTTCTTGTTAGGATTGGCGATGTCGCCACTTTATCCATTGATGATGATGTTACCCAATCAAATGTATCCTGAGCTAATAGCTCAAAGGGTTATCTCTTATAATGTCGGATTTTGTATGCTAGGGATACTCGTTTTTCCACTGTTATTTGGCGCCTTATTTAAGATTTTGAGTTTTAGTATTTTTCCTATCCTAATCCTGATGTTAACAGTAATTTTATCAGTTTTAGTCGTCTTAATTTTTAAACAAGTGAAAAAATAGCAAGTTAAAGCTATTTTTTTTGATAATCTATTTTGACTTTTTACGAAATAGTAGTATAATCTATTTAGAGATAAAACGAAATAGAAAAGGAGTGAAAGCTGATGAGTTTACAAGTGACCCTCAAAGCGATTTCGAATCCAGTTCGCCGAGATATTTTGACATTATTAAAATCAGGTCGATTATCTGCCGGTGAGATCAGTGAGCAATTTGCCTTGAGCAGTGCCACGATTTCTAACCATTTGAAACAGCTAAAGGCTGCTGATTTGATTCGTGAAAGTAAGCATAAAAATTTTATCTATTATGAACTCAATCTCAGCGTATTTGAAGAAACTATGCTCTGGTTGAAAAGTTTTACAGGAGAAGACATTTAGTGGAGGTGATTCGTGAAGTGGATTCTCAGATAGGAGAGACAAATAAAACTTAAAAAAATGTTATGGCCGACATTAGTTGGTTTACTGCCAATTGTTATGGGGTTAGCTGTTTATTCAAAATTGCCGGAGAAAATGCCGATTCACTGGGGACTAGATGGTGAACCGAATAGTTATGCGACGAAATTGGTGGGGGTTCTTCTTATTCCTCTTATCATGATTGTGACAAATATCATCGTTCAATTTAGTTTACAAATAGCAAACACTACAAATGAAAAACTGGCAAGGGTGATGACTTGGTTACTTCCCGCGCTTTCTTTAGTAATCCAGTTTTTGGTATTGGCTGAGTCACTCGGTTATCATTTAGATGTTGCCTTGATTACTATGGTGATTGTTGGGATTATCTTTATTCTCTTAGGAAATTATATCCCTAAAACATCACAAAATAGAGTTGTTGGTTTCCGTTTTCCTAAGACCATGAGCAATCCAGATAACTGGCAAAAAACTAACCGAATAGGCGCTATCATGTTAGTCATATCAGGTCTTATCATGATTATAGGAGGAATTGTTAGTACTTGGTATCCAATGGTTGCTGTTTTAACATTTGGTGTGAGTCTAATATTGATTGTCTTAGTACCGTTATGTTATTCAATCAGACTAGCTCGTAAATCATGATTGAATGGCGTGCTAGTATCAAAATAGAGATTGGGACAAAAGTCTCTAACAAATATGTTGTTTTAATGCGAAATTGGTAAAAAACATTTACTATTTCGTGATAAACTAATATTCTTTCTGGAAAATTAGGCAAATAAAAAAAGTAGACTCAGACAATCAATTTGATTATCTGAGTCTGCTTTTCTCTTTTAGTGACTGAGAGCTTTTGTCTCAGTCTCTATTTTTTTGTTTTTAGGGTATGTTTATACTTGACATCATACTATTTATGGTATAGTATAATGGTATATAGTAAATAGTATAGGAGGGTATATCATATGACGATTCAAATACCAACTGCTTTACTGGATGGGAGTGTTCTTGCAATTCTTGACAGTCAAGATATGTATGGCTATCTGTTAACAAAAGAAATTCAAAAACACGTGAATGTATCAGAATCTACCATGTACCCAGTTCTGCGCCGTCTACAAAAAAATGGTGACTTAATCACCTACGATGAGGCATTTGAGGGACGAATGAGGCGGTATTATCAGATTACACCATTGGGCCAAAAGCACTTGGTTGAGATTAAGCGGGAGTGGCAAGACTTTTCGGCAGGAATTAGTGAGATTTTAGGAGGTGCAGCATGAGTTATTTACAAGATTTACAGGCAAATTTGAAGGCTCTTCCTGAGTCTGAAATTAGTGATGCCATGCTTTATTACGAACAGTATTTCTATGAAGGTCAGCTGACAGACGGTCAGGCAGTGTCTGAGTTTGGGACGCCTAAAAATTTGGCGCGTCGCTTGGTTGCGGATTACTACATGGATGAGGCGCGTGATGTGCCAGAAGAAAATCAAAAATCACCGCTTGGTCTGGCTAAGATTATCATCCTAGCTCTACTCGCATCACCAATTTTGATTCCTGTTGCAATTACTGTTATCGCACTGATTTTCGCTATTGTAGTAACCTTTGCGGCACTTGCTTTTTCACTTGTTGTGACCCTCGGTGCATTTGGTTTTGCGGCTGTTATATGTGTTATCGGTGGTATTCTAGTTTTGACCCAATCTGTCCTAGGCGGTCTGTTTTATATTGCAACTGGGATTGCCGTAATTGGTGCTTTCATCTTACTTTGGCCCCTCGTCATGTCCATGGTTAAAGGCTTAAAGCATTGGGTGTTTGTGATGATTCGATGGATAGGAAAGAAAACTGTAGGGAGAAGGGGTGTGCAAGATGACGCATAAAAGAAAAAAGATTATTGGCGCACTATTACTCACTTTGGGAACATTAGCAGCAGCAGTGATCTGGCAGTTTGAAAAACCAGGTAGTCTTGTCTGGGATAATGGCTTTAAATATCAAACTGACAAAAGAATGTCGGTTAGGACTTATAAGCACGAACTTCCAACAGATGAATCGAAGATTAAATCACTTGAGATTGAGGTTAAAAACGCAGATGTCGAATTTGTTAAAGGTGATAAATTTGGCGTGACCTCATACATTTTATCGGGTAAAAATGACACTAAAGTTAGCTTTAATGATGGTCGATTAAGTGTTACAGATAATGGAGACGGAGACGGGACCGCAAGTTTAGGTTTTGGTGTTGTCTATAGGTCAAATAAAATTATGGGCACCTCTAATAACTACCAATTAATTCACCTCTAAATGAAATTAGAAAAAAACACAGAAAACTAAGCATAGTCTACTGTGTTTTTCTTTATGTTACA
>SKEM01000263.1_pt1 | contig 39339 bp, 49 predicted proteins | sample 4826731 | NCBI WGS metagenome assembly SKEM01 (sample SAMN11008809, study PRJNA524170) | human gut metagenome | biome: Human fecal sample; material: Feces; isolation source: fecal sample from pouch patient p37 | host: Homo sapiens | place: Israel: Tel-Aviv | collected 2015-07-27 | reverse complement strand
TGGAATTCAGTCAATCCTAGTAAGTTAGCAACGTGTTCCGCGGCTTTTGGATTATCGCCAGTGAGCATTACAGGGGTAATTCCTCGCCTCTGAAGACCACTAATTAATTCCTTAGCACTCGCTTTGAAGTAGTTATCAAGATTCCTGACTATCGGGCAAGCACATGCCAAAGGCTGCTTCAAAATGAGATTGACAGACATCCTGCCTGGTTTAAATCGATCACGTTTGACAATGGCTCTGAGCTTGCGGATATGACCAAGATCAAAGGCTGCCAGATCTACTTCGCCCACCCATATTCTCCATGGGAAAGGGGCACCAATGAGAACTGCAATGGTCTTTTGCGTCAATTCTTCCCTAAGGGCAAGAGTATGAAAGACAAAGCAAAGGCTTATGTTGAACAGGCAACCAATGCCATTAACCACAAACACCGCCGAATCCTCCAATATCAGACAGCAGAAGAACTCTTCAAGCAATACATTTCTTCATAGCCTAACTGTTGCACTTAATTTGACAATTCAGGCTTGGATTTAAAGTAAATTGTTGGTGAATTGTACCGGCATTATCATCAGTAAATGTGTTAGTGATGATGCATTTATCTTCATCATTAGCGATCGTAGTTGTACCACCAGACTGAATATTTTGTCCATCAGTACCAATACCATAAGTTCCTTTAGGAATTACAATTTGATATTGATCGCCCTTTTTTGGATTAGAAACGTTGAAATCAACAGCAATTGCTGTGGTATCACCAGTCGCACCTATTGTATTGCGACTAATTGATAATGTAGCACCGCCATTTCCGAAAGTTACTGATTTAGCGGTTGACTCAGTTTTTGATTCTAATAATTGTTTAGTTGCATCTACTGATGATGCCTTTGAAGTAGTGATCGTTTCTTGTTTAGGATCTTTTTCTACATTAATCTTGGCAGTATCATTTTGGCTAATTTGTGTTGGTTGAGTAGTAGTCTCTTCCTTGTCAGTAGTTTGTGTAACCTGTTCTGCTTCTGTATTATTTGTTTCTTTTTTAATAATTTGATTATCGTATGTAAGAGTATTATCTAATGTCTTATCAGAACTGTGACTGTCAGTATTTACATCTAAATTATCTGTTGAAGTTTGAGAGCTTGTTTCTTTAACAGTTACTTGAGTAGCATTATTGTCTACAGTAGCTGAAACTGTTTCAGTTTTAATCCCTATGAAAAACGCACCAATAATTGCGGAAACCAACGCACCTGATGCTAATTTTCTAAAGCTGTAGTGTTGTTCAATTTCTTGGTTTAAGTGTAAGTTCTTCTTTTTCAGTCTCATTGTTATCAATCCCTTAATACAAATAAAACATCATTTATTTTTTTGATGATGGTATTAAAAAAGAGAACCTCGTTTTCGAAGTTCTCTTTTAACTTATTTCAAAATAATGTCGGTTGGCTTAATATCCTTTCCAAAGTATGGTGCAAGTTCTGTTTGATAATCTTTTACAAAGAAGCCTTCCTGAGTTAACTTAGTTATTTCTTGATTGGTCCATTTTAATAATGAGCGATTGCCCTTCTTTACAGCTGGAGACACATACTGGCGTGACCCAATACTTTTAATGCCGACTACATACTTCGGATTTTTCTTAACCCAAGCATAAAGATATGAATTATCATCAGCTAAGGCTGCACCACGGCCATTTTTTAGCGCGTTGAACTGCTGCGTCTTAGAGTCAAATTTTAATAAGTTAACACCAGATTGTTTAGCAAAATAGTTTTCGGCTGTCGTACCCTTAGTGACAATCAATTTTTTACCCTTTAATTCTTGGGCACTTTTGATTGGCGCGTTTTTAGGCGAAATTACCCCCACTGACACCTTCATATAAGGCTTGGCAAAATCAACTACATCCTTACGTTCAGGCGTTACTGTAAAGTTAGCTAAAACTATATCCGCTTTGTTTGAATTCAAAGTATCTACACGATTATTGGCATTTACTTGAATAAAACGAATTTTAACGTTTAAATCTTTAGCTATTCTACGCGCTAAGTAAACATCATACCCTACTCTTTTGCCATGGTCATTTACCCAACCGTATGGTGGTAAGTCTCCAAAAACTGCAACTCTGATATAGCCACGGCGTTTAATTTCTGAAATACCGTTTTCATTGCTCCAACGGCTGCCAGCAGTACCGCTATTTAAATTAGGTTGTGTGAAGCCAAAATAAGCAGCACTCACTACCACTATCAGAGCAACGATGCCCATAATAATATTAAAAATATTTTTCTTTTTCATTGGCTTTATCCTTAATAATCCATACTGTCTAGGAAATCTTTTGCTCTTTGCGTTTGAGGATGATTAAAGAATTCTTTTCCTGGTGTATCTTCTAAAATATGGCCATCTTCCAAAAAGAGTACTTCATCTGCAATTCGGGAAGCAAAATTCATTTGGTGAGTAACGATAATCATTGTCATGTGATCACGTTTAGAAAGGAGCTCAACGATTTCCTCAATTCCGCGTACCATTTCGGGATCGAGGGATGCGGTGATTTCATCCAAAAGCATGATTTCAGGTTTCATTGCCAATGCACGAACTATGGCTACTCGTTGTTTTTGACCACCTGATAATTCTCTAGGATAAGCATTTAGATATTGCTCTAATCCAACTTGCTTTAGTGATTTAATTGCTTCTTCTTTAACTTCATTTTCATCACGTTTTTGTACCTTTACTGGAGAAAGTAAGACGTTTTCTATCACGGTTAGATTTGGAAAGAGATCGTAACTTTGGAAAACCATACCGATTTTTTGTCGCAAGATTTGCCATTCTTTAGGACTAGGATCAATCTTCTTCTCGTGGAAATAGATTGATCCATTTTTATAATCTTCTAATCCATTCAAAGTTCTAAGTAAGGTACTTTTACCAGAACCAGATGGTCCAAGTAATGTTAATACTTCACCCTTTTTCAGTGAAAAATTAATGTTATGTAAAACTTGTCGTTCATCATAAAACTTATTTAAATGCTCAACTTTTAAAATTTCTTCAGTCATAATAGTCACCTATTTTCTTTCATTAGTTAATTTCTTAGCCCAAGCTGATAATGGGTAATCGAGAACGAAATATAAAATAAAGATCAAACCGTAAACCCAGAAAACACCAGTTGGATATTGTTGGTTATTTGCTTCGATAATTTGCTGGGCAACATTGATTACTTCCATAATGCTGATAACCAGTAAAAGTGAAGTTGTCTTAATTACTCTCGTTGCTAAATTAATCGTAGCGGGTAGTTCAAGTTTAATTGCCTGAGGAAGCAGAACATATCTAAACAGCTGAATTTTACTTAAACCTAGTGCTAAACCAGATTCTCGTTGACTCTTAGGAACTGATTCAATTGCTCCGCGAACAATATCGCTAAATTCGGCAGCTACCCATAGTGAAAATGCTAAAACTGCCATCCAGGTTGCTGGCCAATTAACATGAAAAGTTCGCGGCAAAATATAGTAAACCAGGTAAAGTAAAACGATCGTAGGTACTATTCGGAAGAATTCTAGATAAACTCGCAGAATAAAACGAATGAATTTATTAGATAAAGTTCGCAGAATACCGAAAATAATACCAATTGCTAAACCGATTATTAATGAAATAGCTGCGATCCAAATTGAGGTCCAAAGACCAGCCATTAAACGGGCGAAGTTACTTCCTTCAAATAAAACATTAATTCCCGAATGCACCATAACGAACTCTCCTTTCAAGCCAAGTTAATAAAAGAATTACTGGGATCAAGATAATTGCGTATGCAATAACCAGCATTAATAAATATTCATTAGAACGGTAATACATTCCAATTAAATCTAAGGCCGTGTTGGTTAATTCAGGAATCGCAATTACTGAGAAAATTGATGTTTCTTTAATTAAAAAGATAATATTAGCTGTTAAGGCAGGCATGCTTAAGGCAAAGCCTTGCGGAAAAACAACATAGCGAGCTAATTGAAAACGACTCATCCCCAATGCTTTTCCGCTATTAATTTGACTCGTAGAAATTCCATTAAAGCCACCGGTAAATCCCTCAGCCATGTATGCTCCACCTAAGAAAATTAAACCGATAATGCCGCAAACTTCTGCGGACATTTTTATTCCGATAACTGGAAAAGCGTAGTACAGGAAAAATAATTGAATTAAAAGTGGTGTGTTTCGTGCTAGTTCAACATATGCTGTCATGACTTGACTGAGTACTGGTACTTTAAAATATTGCGTTAGGCTAGCAATTATTCCAACAATAATTGAACCTATTATTCCAATTAGCGATAGCCAAATTGTGAGTCCAAATGCATGGACAAATACTGGCAACGCTTGTTGTATGATTGACCAATTCATAAGATCTTACCCTCCCAAAGACCAAACAAAAAAGGATCCACGAACCAATTCAGTTCGTAGATCCTTAAAATAGCTAAATTAAAAAACCAAGTTAACTATAAATATATCGAAGTACGTCATGCTGAATTAGCGTATGCAAAAAAGTATTGTCTTTTGGACAACATACACAGTTATGACATATAGCTTGTAAATTCAACATGTTGGTACTCCTTTCTTACTTTTAGTAACTTCCATTGACTATTAGTGTAAACTCATGCTTATTTATTGTCAATTGATTTTTTAAATAATAGTTGGATTTGTCTCAATTTTCTTTTTAAGACTCCTCGTTTTTCGAGTAAAATAAATTTACGGGATAAAGTTTCTGGTGTAGTTCCTAAATAAAGTGCTAAATCTTTCATTTTTAATGGTAGTATAAATGATTTATGTCCTACTTTTTTGGCATAAGTCTGCAAATAATTAAGTAGTCTATCCTCTACTTTAGGAAGACTTAATAATTGTATTTGTTTCTGCAAGGCACGTACTTTAATGATGTTTTGTTCTAGGAGCTTTATGCTTAATTCCGGTTGTTTTTTCATCAAAGCTAAAAAGTCATTGCGATTCAGTAAACAAATTTCACTATCTTCTGTGGCTTCAACGTAGGTATTGGTATTAGCCTCACCAAATAACCAATTTTCACCAGCATAATCTCCAGTTTTCAAGACTTGAATAACATTCTCATGTCCCTCTTTGTTCAAGGTATAAAGACGAGCGCTACCATGAGCAAGAATTATTAAATTACTATTTGAAGTGGGGTCCAAGACTAACTCATTTTTTCGATAATTTTGGTGATGAACTAGCTCTTCTATTTGCATTTGCTCATCTATAGGCAATGCATTAAATAGTGGGACTAACTGAACACATAACTCTGCCATTTAAAGACTTCCTTTATTTAAAAATCGTCATCATCATCGTCTTCTTCAGTATACAATCCTTCACGCAAGTCGTGATTCAAAAAGTTTTGTGATTGGCGAATTTGTTCTTTAATCCATGATAATAATTCTACTAAGTTCGCACTTAATTCTGGCCAATTTTCATTTTGAGCTAGAGTAATAGCCTTAGTAATAAAAAGAATTTGCGTATCAAAGTCTTTTACTAATGTAAATAATTGATCATTACCCTTTTCGTATTTTGTAGCTCCATTTTCTTCGAGCATAGTATATTCTTTAAATTGGTCGGTGGTTGTAGGAATACTTTCGCCATTATTTACCAAAATTTGGTTTAATTTGTTGAACTCTGTTTGTTCGTATTCAATCCATTTAGGAGCATATTGACATAAAAATAAACTAGCATTACCTTTGGTAAAGAATTTAGCTTGGCTAATTTTTAAGGAGTGAATTAATAAGTTAGCAATGATATGACCAACCATTGCTCCGGCCGTGGGAGTGTGATGGTCTATTTCACTTTGCTTTAGTTCTGATTGGTATGCTTCTTCTGAATTCATTTAATTAATCTCCTTTTCTTTAATGTCCATAACTTCATAACCCATTTTTTCGATAGCATTCTTCACATCATCTGTGTTGGTCTTGTTTGAATCCATTACAAACTTTAATTTGCCAGCGTTGAACAAAACCTTAATTTGATCAGTGCCATTAACGTTTTCAACAGCTTTTTCAATTTTGGTTAAACAAGATGGACAAGTCATGCCACCTAACTTCATCATTACTTTTTGCATAAATATCTTCCTTTCATCATTACATATTAAATTCTAAATCTTTTTTCTTCTTAGAAACTTGACGGTTATCAAGTTTTTAAGAATTTTTAATTAAGCGCATCCCATTTAAGATAACGACTAAAATACTAAATTCATGGATAAACATGCCGCTAGCCATTTCAACATAACCTGCAAACAATCCAACGAACAATAGCAGTACGGTTAATAATGCAATTGCAATGTTTTCATTCATGTTCAAGACAGTTCGCTTAGAAATTGCTAAGGCATAGTCAATTTTACGTAAGTCATTTTTCACCAAAACAATATCTGCCACGTCAATTGCTACATCGGTACCACTACCGATAGCAATAGCAACGTCAGCATTAGCTAGAGCAGGGCTATCATTGACTCCGTCACCAATAAAAGCTATATGATGACCATTTGCTTGTTCGTTTTTAACAAATTGCGCTTTATCTGCAGGTAACATTTGTCCATGTACTTCATCAATTGGCAACTCTGCCGCAATTTGTTTTGCTGTTTCTTGATTATCGCCTGAGAGCATCACTAGTTTTTTAATCCCAAGTTGTTTTAATTTAAGCAATGCAGCTTTAGATTCTGGTAGAAGTCGGTCCTTAATGCCAAAGACTGCTAACATACTTTGATCAGTGTTAGAAAAAATGACAATAGAGTTACCTAAATTGCTTAATTTATTAACTACTTTAGTTAGTTTTGCATTAACAAAAGTATGCTCTTCAATTAATGCTAAATTACCTAAATAGTATTTATCGTTTTCTAAAGTAGCAGAAATTCCTTTTCCTTTAATTGTATTAGTAGTAATATGATCTATCTTTTCATCAGCTAATTTAGCAATTGCTTTTGCTAATGGGTGGTTACTTCGAGCTTCAATACTTACAGCTAAATTAATAATTTCTCTTCTATCACCATTTAGAATATGAATTTCATGTTTTCCTCCTATTCCAGCTTAAGCCCAGCGCTTTCAACGGCCTTTTGTAAAACTTGCATTACTTCGTCACTATGGTTGAGCATTTTTTTGCATTTGGACATGTCATGTTTTTCTATCATCCGGTTAAATTCTTTAAACTCATCAAACATTCGATGAGGATATACTTTCTTATCAATATGTTGTAGTTTTTCACTGTTATGGTAAATATCAAATGAATCCATGACATTAGCTGGTCCATTAACTACAATTGTTTCATTTTCTCCTTCGATAGTTGAAGTTACAGGTGCTCCTGAATCTTTTGCTGCAATTGATAAAATCACCATAATCCAGTAGCAAAATACCAGATGTATCAACATCACGTTGAATATTGGCTAAATATTCAACTGATTTTGGCATCCCGAAAAGTCCCACTATAAAGTGAATATTATAAATGTTCAGATCCATCAGAGCACCACCACCCTTTTTAGGGTCAAATACTGGTAAAATTTTTCCCTCTTTAAAAGCATTGTAACGGTGAAAATTATTGTGAGTAATTCATGGACACAATTCCAATTAGACCTAAAATCAGGCAATTTATCTTTTAATCCTTGATAGTTTGTTAAATATTGATTGGTAATTGCTTCAGCTAGAATTAGATCTTTTTCTAATGCCAACTGTTTTAATTTCTTAAATTCATCGTATTTAACAGTGAATGGCTTTTCACAAATCACATTTTTATTAGCTAATAATGCTTGTTTGACAAATGAGTAGTGCAGGAAGTTAGGTACGGCTACATATACTGTATCAGCATTTGTTTCCCTTAAAGCAGTTGCATAATCAGTATAAATATTTTGAATATTATATTGTTTATCTAATTCTTTCATAGTAGTTAAATCGTTTTCTGTACCAGCAATTCCAGTTAATTTCACTTTTGACAAATCCTTAGTTATTTGAAGCCAATCTTGTACAATAAAGCCGGCACCAGCAATTAAAAGTTTCATTTTTAGTATGATCAATATTCAAAAATTAAGCAAACAAAAAACTACAGAACCTATCTGCATAAGTCTGTAGTTCTATTATTTTAAAGCATATTATGTTTTTTCATTCTTTCCTCGAAAATGCCGTTAACAAGCTTAGTCATTTTTTGCTTTTGTTCATCACTAGGATTCTTTTCAAAAGCAGCATATAAATCAGGATATTCTTTAGCGATTAATTTACAAGTATTATTAGTTGCATGTTTACGAAAAATAGCAGGAATTTTTTTCAAGTATTCAGGTTTCACTAAAGTAATGATTTTTTCGTTAGTTGTCATTTCTTTCAACTCCTATAATTTAACTAAAGCTATTTTAGCTGAAGAAATCAGCTTTTACAAGCTTACCAAAAGTTAGTTTACATAATTTTAAATATTATTAGTTCTTATAATCTTCACCATAGATGTATCGATGTAATTTTAAATATTGTTCTGCTAAGCGTTTTTCATTAGCGTTATCTTTAGGGTAGTAATATCTCTTTCCTTCTAACCCTTTAGGCATGTAATTTTGCTTTGCAATCTGATGTGGTTCAGCAAATGGGCTTTTAATCAAACCACCACCGGTAATTTCTTCAGAATGCTTATAATGCATGTCACGTAACCCTCGAGGCATGGGGTGTTGACTAGGATGTTCAGTGTCTTTGTCTAACTTATCCCAAATTTCATCAAAAGAACCAGACTTTGGTGAAATGCACATCAACATAGTGGCAAATATCAAAGGATACTTCGCTTTAGGCATCCCCACCTTTTCCGCCTGATTAGCAGCCGTGACTATTTGAGTAACCTGTTGCGGATTGGCCAAACCAATATAAGTATATGGAATTTCTCTTAACCGGCGGACAACAGATGGCAAGTCTCCATTTTTCAATAAAACTGCTAAATAATAAAGTGCAGCATCTGTATCTGAACCAGCCATAGAGTCTGAATAGGCAGCTAAATAGTCGTAATGTTTAGTTGCCTTTTTGTCATAGCTAAAATTCTGTCCTTTAGCAAAGTTTTTAACATCTTGAACAGTTAATTCTTCAGGATTAATTGCATGAACTGTTTCTAATATATTTAACGCAACACGTAGATCACCATCTGCTGCAATAGCTATTAATTTCAATGCATCCGTTTCAATCTGTTCATCTTTCAATTTGAGAACTTCTGTTGTGGCACGTTTTAAAACTATCTCAATATCTTGATCGCTTAATGCTTTAAATTCAAAAATCTGACAACGAGAACGTACAGCTGGAACTATTGACATAATCGGATTTTCAGTTGTAGCGCCGACAAGCAGAATATGACCATTTTCTAAATATGGCAAAAGAAAATCCTGTAGGTTTTTAGTCATTCGATGAATCTCATCAATAAGCAAAACAAAGGGCTGATAAGGATAAGTTTTGATAAATTGATCTAATTTAGCTTTATTGTCGATTGAGGCATTAAATTTTGCTAAAGGATAATCAAATTGCTTAGCTATGATTTGGGCTAAACTAGATTTTCCAGTACCTGGTGGTCCCCATAAAATTAGAGAAATATTGACTTTTTGTTCAATAATTCGACGAAGAGGTTTTCCTTTACCAAGAAAATCTTGTTGGCCTACCATATCATTCAGTGTTTGCGGTCGCATTTTATCTGCCAGAGGTGTTCTGAAAGACATTATTTCCACCACAATTTAATTAAAGCTTGTGTGCCATCATTACCTAGTTTTTTGTCATCAACTAAAACTTCATATAAATGTTTTGCCTCTTTGGTTGAAGGTAAGTCTAAGTTCATCTTTTCTGCTTCTTCGAGAGCAATACGTAAGTCTTTCAAAAAATGTTTGGCAAAAAAGCCAGGGGTATAGTCACCTTTTAGTATACGTGGACCATAAGATCCTAGACTAAAGTTTTCTGCAGCACCAGATTGTAGTGTTTGACAAACCTGTTCCAAGTTAAGTCCAGCAGCTTTTGCATAAACAAGCATCTCCGTCATACCAGTCATAGTTCCGGCAATCATAATTTGGTTAGCCATCTTAGCATGTTGACCGCTACCGTAGGGACCGAAGTAATTCAATTTACTTAAAAAGGTCATGAAGATATCACGTAATTGATCAAGATCTTCTTCATGTCCACCAATCATGACTGTTAATGTCCCCTTTTTGGCGCCAATATCACCACCAGAAACAGGTGCATCAAAAATATGAATCCTCTTATCTTCACCAGTTTGACCAATCTTTTGGGCTAAGCTTGGTTTACTAGTGGTCATGTCAATGATGTACTGCCCTGCTTGGGCTGTTTCGAAGATCCCATTTTCTCCAAAATAAATGTTCTCAACATCTTGTGGAAAGCCTACCATCGTGAATAAAACATCTACCTGCTTAGTTAATTCGGCAGGATTGTCTGCCCACTTGGCTCCATTATCCAAGACAGGTTGAGCGTGAGCCTTAGTTCTGTTGTAAACTGTGACGTCATAATTATTCTTTAGCAAATTATTAATAATGCCAGTCCCCATTACGCCAGTACCAATAAATCCAATTTTCATTACTGTATTTTCCTTTAATTTTTATAATAATTAACTAACCAAATAATGAAGTTAATAATAATCGTTAATATCCAAATTGATGATAGAACTGCTCCAATAATAATTAAAACAAAGGCCAATTGCTCATTTCCATTTTTGGAATATAGAATAACTCCCCAAGCTGAAAAAGCCACACTAGCAATAATTATGATCCATTCAAGAATATGATACGATGTAGAATCTGTCTTCATCTGGACATAATCATCACGTTCATCATCATCGTCAATAGTACCAATATCTTTCATTAGATAGTAATTACCCAAGGTTACCAAAATCAAAATTACTAACCAAACTAAATCTTTGATAGTGTGACCTCGCCCATTAAAAATATCATTATATAAATCAACCATGTCTATAATAGTTATGATCAGAAAGAATACTGTACTTATAGTGTATTTAGTTTTTCTCTTTTTATCATTCTTCTTCATTTTCACCAAACTCCTTCAAGCAAAATAAAGTTTCAATATCTGTCCCAAATAATTTAGCCAGTTTATAAGCTAAAACAATGGAAGGCTTATATTTTCCTTTCTCCACTGAAATAATTGTGCGCTCTGTCACGCGCACCTTTTCGGCAACCTCCCGTTGTGTCATTTTATTTTCTTTTCGATATTGTTTAACTAGATTTGGAATTTTGATCACTCCCTAAAACATGAAACTCACTTCATGTAGTTTACTTCATATTGTAACAATTTTTGCCCAATTTGCAATAAAATAGAAGTAACGAAATAAGGTTTTATGATGACAAAAATTAATTTAATGAAAAACGCCCGAAAATCTCCGTATTTTAATGCGGGGATGGATAGGGCTTGCCGCCAGAAATGGCATTGTAGATCTGGTCATTAATGTATTTTTCTACTACTTCTTTAGACATATTTCCTACCGTGCCAAAGTAATAGCTGGGTGACCATAAATGTCCGCTCCACATCTTGTCTTGCTTAATTTCAGGATGATTCTTGAAGAATAAAAAAGCACTTCTTCCTTTGAGTGCTTTGACTACGCTTGAACCTGATTTTGATGGTCTAAAGCTGATAAGCAAATAAATATGTTCAGGCATTATTTCCATTTTTTCAATTTTGATTTGATTATCTTCAGCTATTTGCTTGAGCAAGTCTCGCATTTCTTGAGCCAAGTCTTGGTTAGTAAAGATTTGATTGCGGTATTTAGTACACCAAATTAGATGATAGTGTGCATTATAGACGTAGTGTTTTTCATAGCCTGCGTCTTTTATTTTGTCTCTTTTATAATTCATAGTCCGATATCCTTTTATCTATTACATATCTGTTTACTGTGGATTATAAGATATACATAGGCTATAATCAAATTACAATAATACGAGGAGGTGAAATCATGAAAAGAATGAGCAGCTCAGCCTATAATTTTGGCGTTAAGCTTCGCTTTTATCCTAGTTCTAAGCAAAAGAAAATCATTAAGTTGAACTATGATGCGCAACGCTTTGTCTACAACTCTTATGTAGGACGCAATCGAAGCAATTATCATGCTAAGCACTACTTAGCTGTTAGACAATATCAAGCAATGCCCTTTGCTTTTTCTGCTCTTAATAGCTATGAAGCTAGGTTGGCAGAAGAAGTAGTCGCTAATAGCGAACTATTGGCTAAGCCTAAGAATATCCGCGATACTTATAGCTTTTTACGCGTTAAAGAAATTGATAGCCTCGCTATTGCCAACGCTATTCAGAACTACCAGAAGGCTTGGAGCAACTATCGCAAGATTGGTCATGGAATCCCAATTTTCCATAAAAAACGCAGCGACTGGTCATATCAGACCAACTGTCAATATCCTAAGCAAAAAGAAGCTTTTCTTGATAACGGGACAGCTAGATTTATTGATGCTAAGCACGTTAAACTGCCTAAACTGGGTATCGTCCGCATTGCTGGTTTTAGAAGGCTAATCAAAGAGCGTTTGCTTAATCATATCCCAACTAGAATTGGCACAGTCACGATTAAAAAGACCGCTGATGACCAATTCTACCTGTCTATGCAGTTAGGCAGCGATACTGCTTTTGTCAAGGAATTGCCTAAAACACAAAGTCAAATTGGCATTGACCTTAACCTTGATAATTTCTTAACAGCATCTAACGGAGCAATGGTCGCTAATCCACGTTTTTACTGTAAAGCCAAAAAGAAGCTTGCCCATGCCCAGCGTGTCTTGTCTCGCCGGCAGCGCTGGGCTAAAAAAGAAGGACGCAATTTGCGGCTAGCAAAAAACTATCAAAAGCAGCGTTTAGTTGTAGCTAAACTGCACGACAAGATCAGAAGACAGCGTAATGACTTCTTGCAAGTACTCTCAACTGTACTAATCAAAAACCACGATTTAGTAGTTGCCGAGGAACTAAGAAGCAGAAATCTGTTAAAGAATCATGCCTTGTCTCAAGCTATTTCAGATGTTGGTTGGCGCAAGTTTCTTAACATGCTGACTTATAAATCCAAGCTATATGGCAAAGAGTTCATTACTATCGACCCCAAGTACACTACGCAGAGATGCCATCAATGTGGCACGATCATGGGGCATAATGGCTATCGCAAACTTAGGCTGACTGATCGTGAATGGGTTTGCCCAATGTGTCAGACTCACCATATTCGTGATTGGAATGCAGCGATCAATATTATTGAGAAGGCACAAGGCATTTGGAGCAATCCAATAATCAAAAAGAAAAAAGTAGCCTAAAAAGGCAGTAGTCCGTTGGCAACTCACGGACTCAAAAGGCTTTGATAATTAGGCGACCTCTATCGCTAATAGTTGCGAGATTATTAGTGACAAGCCGAGCCTGTATCTAAGCAAGTTGGTGTTCTGGTTAGTGCAAGCTAACGAGCCACCAAGCCCCAGAATTTATTCTGGGGTAGTTGACATGAGCTTTATGACATTATGTATGATCATCCTGATCCCAATGGTTGGTGGCCGGGACGTTCTGATTGGCAGGTAATTTGGTCAACAGTCTTGATCCAAAACACTAACTGGAAAAATGTAGATAAGGCTTTAGACTCCTTATATCAAGCGACTGGCTTCTTACCTGCTAACATTTTGGACATGAGTGATGAAAAATTGCAGCAAGTAATTGCCCCCGCTGGTTCTTATACTCGTAAAGCACAAACAATTAAAAACATTGCGCTTTACTTTAGAGATCGTTTTAATTATGATCTTGAACTAGCTCAACAGCAGAATAAACAAGACTTGCGTAAAGAAATCTTGGCTATTAAAGGAATTGGACCAGAGACAGCAGACGTAATCTTAATGTATGGTTTGCGTAAAGGTGAATTTGTAGTTGATCAGTATTCGCGTAGACTTTTTGCATGCCTGGGTTGGCGAGATGTCCCACCTTATGAGAAAGCAAAAAAGATCATTGAAGAAAATTTAACTGATTTTACTCTGCGTAATTATCAAAATTTTCATGCAATGATCGATATGTTTGGACAAAAATATAGGTTGCCAAAGCAGTTTAATGAATCATTTTTGAAAGATTATTATTTAATGACACCTAATCAAGGTAAATAATATGCAGACGATTTTTACATACCACTCACCCTTGGGCAAAATATTATTAGCTAGTGATGAACGAGGATTAATTGGCTTGTGGTTTGCAACTAGCAAGTACTATGCAGATATTCTAAACGATGAGGTAAAAGTGGGTTCTGATGAATACATCAAATCTGCTCAAAAGTGGCTTGATCAATACTTTACTGGACAAAAGCCTGATTTTATTTCTCAATTACATTTAATTGGGACTACCTTTCAAAAGGAAGTTTGGCAAACTCTTCTACAGATTCCTTATGGACAAACTTTCACATATAAACAAGTTGCGCAATCGGTCGCAAAAGATCCACATCATTTACTTATTCGCGCAGTAGGCGGTGCTATAGGTAGAAATCATATTTCTCTAATGGTTCCCTGCCATCGTGTAATTGGATCAAATGGCAACCTAACGGGTTATAGTGCAGGAATAGATAAAAAAGTAGAATTATTAAAATTAGAAAACATACTATAATCTAAATTATGTAAAAAAGGGCGAGACATCTTGTCTCGCCTTTTTATTCATCTTCAAATAATTTATGTGAACCATCATTAAGAGAAACTTTTGGAAATTCTGTTTCTTGTGACTTAACTTGATCCTCATCTGCTAATTCAGCTTTCATTAACTCATCTTTTGCTTTGTTAGGGGTACTTTCTAAAAATAAAGTTTTGTTTTCTGTATCCTTTTCAGCTTCACGCTTTTTATGATCTCTTTTATAGAAATAAATAGAGCTTGCAACCATAGCACTTACGGCACCAATACCTGCACAAATCCAACCTAGTTTACATTTCATCATAATATCACCTTTTTCTATAAAAACCATCACTTTTATATTAATAATTATATCTGATACTGTAATTAAACTCATTTTTTATGCTTACGACCGATTATTTCAATTTTATACCGAATAATTTAAAAATACGGTTTTCTCAGGCAATATCTCATATAATTCAAAATAAAAGGAGAAAAAGATGAAATTTAAGCTTTTAATAGAACCTAAAAAAGAAGAATTAGTTCAAGCACAGATACATCAAGAAAATGAATTTACAAATAAGTTAAAGTTATTTGTATTAACCAATGGTAATTCTAATCAAATTGCCGCACATGATGACAAAGATTTAATTGCTTTATCTTTGGATCAAATCGTTTTGATTACGATTATCGACAATAAGATTTGGGCTATTTGCAGCGATAATAAGAAATACCAAATACGAAAACGAATTTATCAGCTAGCAGGTGAGTTACCTAACAACTTTTGGAGAATTAATAAATCAAGTATAGTGAATCGCTATCAAATCAAACGTTTTAAGGGAACTAAATCAGTTGGTGTAAACGTAATTATGAAAAACGGATTAACAGATTATGTTTCAAGAAGATGTTTTTCAAAAATTAGAAAGGAGTTGGATTAACATGAAACGGTTCGTTAAAGATTTTATTTCACGAGGATTAATCGCTGCAGGTTTTGGCCCGCTTATTTTAGTAATAATTTATTATGGTTTTCAATTAACAGAAAATGTAACCAGTCGACCAATGACAGAAGTAAACATCAATATTCTATCGACCCTTTTCATGCTTTCGTTGCTGGCGGAATTGGAGCTGTTTTTAAAGTTGAAAAAATTCCTCTAGGTATCGCAACGTTAATTGATGCAATTGTAATTTATCTAGATTACCTTTTCTTCTATTTAATAAATGGCTGGATTCTTGTTAAGGCAACACCCTTATTTATCTTTACTATTATCTATATTATTGGATATATAATTATCTGGCTAATTATATATAAAAAAGTGAAATCTCAAGTTAAAAAGATTAATCAGAAATTATAAAGAGGATTTTCCTTGTTTAGTAGGAAAATCCCCTTTTCTATAATTCTTTTACCATATTAAAACTACTTACATTATCAGGATCAGGGATATCATCACTAGTCTTACCCTCGTTTACAAAGCCTCGCTTTTCATAAAATGAAAATAACTTCGGCAAGCAAGTCAAAGTGACCGCTGTCCTATTTTGCTTCTTAGCAATCTTAGACAATTTATCTAATAATTTGGTAGCTATTCCTTGCTTTCGAAATTCCGGACTAACTGCCAGACTTAAAACTGTTTGATATTGATCATCTTTACGATTAAGATGATTTTTAAAATAGATTTCATCTTCAATATAGCGCTTATTAAATGCTGGACCAAAAACATGTCCTACTACTTGATGATCAATTTCTGCTACTAAAAAAGTATCAGGATAGTTTTCAATTCGCCCGATCATATCTTTTTGAGTCATTTCTTGACTCATCTCAAAAGTATCCGATTCAATAGAAACTACTGAATCCAAATCATTCATAGTTACTGATCTAATTATTAAATTCAATTTTTATCTCTCTTCATTATTATTTTTATCTTTTCTGATATATTCGTTCATGAGTTTAATCGGAAAAGGAAGAACCGTCAAATTTTTAAATTTAACCCAAACAACATCCATAGATTGTAAAAGCTGCTGCATATCTAGCAATTGCGACTTATTATTATCGTTTAAACATTCAATCTTTCTAACAACTGAAGCTACCGACTCTTTGGACTGCATCCCATTTCCAATAACTCCCACATTATAATATAGTTGATTTTGTGCGTAGAAATAATTCAAATTGATTAAACCGGCTAAATATTTATTTCTAGCCTCTTTGTTACGATATGCTAAAGTACCTTTTTGGTTATTTGCCGCTTCATATAATGATGGCGATGGTATTGTTTTTAACGAAGTTTTGCTTACAGCATAGTAATTTTCATTTTGTTTATCTAAAATAATGTAGTCGTAAGCGGTCGTTAATTGATCGTTTCGTTCAATAAATAAATCATTCAAGAAAAACGGATCTTTAAAATTGGAAGTAATTACTTTAATTTGAAAATTAGTTTCATGACTCGTAAATTCTAGAGTTTGATTGCTTTTAGGATAATATTTATAAAAAGCCAAACTATCTAGGTCTAACCCAGTATTCAATGGTGAGAAATCTTGCATCTCTAAAATTGCTTTTACAGTCAATTCTTTAACTGCATTGATTAATGCGCTATCAATTACCGTTCCACTTTTATGCAGTACTCCTTCAATTGTTATATTTTGAATAATTTTAGCTTGATTTACGTAATACGTATCTTCTTTATCTTGGTTATCTTTTTTCGAATAGTAACCTAAATTGTGAATTAATGCTAAATTGTAATGACTACTTGTTTGACTGGGCTTAATTTTTATTGACAAGTTTTGACTAAAAAAGTCAGATATAGTCTTTACTGCTGATAAATTTTCTTGCGTTCGATCAATTAATGTAATTTCTTTATCTGACCAAAATGACTTAATTTTTTCTAATAATTTTTCTCCCCTTTTTTTTTGATTAACGCCTTGATCATAACTCTCAGTTTGGATTTCTCTAAATTTTAATTTGTCAAAATATTGCGAGTAATGCTTATTCAATTGATCAATTAAATAATACATAATGCCACTTTTACTAGTTAAAAAGCTAGTTCTAGCTTGTCCAACTTTACCATTAAGATAAAAGAAAGGTGTTTGATCTGGCTTCAGATTTTTATGGGTAGGATGCATTAAATACCAATCATTTTCTTCTCCGTCATGGTAACAATTTGCCATTTGTTTGATTGTGCTTTCTTGCAAATTAATCTCATAACGTGGACTGCGACCCCATGACTTTATATTTTTAATTAATTCTTGAGCTTGTTTTTTTTGATAATAGGATAGTTGAGTAAATGCTCGCGTTTGAATATTAATTACTAGATTTTTACTAAAGCTTACTTCTTCAAATTTTAATTTTTCATTTTCTTCTGTGTTGGTATTAACATACAATTTTCCCAATAAATTACATCCCTTAACTGTAGAGAATACTTGTAGTTGAATTAATAGTAAGTTTAATATGATATTTGTTTCTACTTGTGCAAAATCACGCTGCTCAATTTTACCTATAGTCTCATCTAGTTCTGTTAAGCCACGCTTTAATTCAAAAATATTGGTTTTACCTTTATCCGTAAGGATATAAATTATGTCTTTGTTATTTTCTCTGATATAATTTACGGCCTTAATTACTGGTAACTTCTCTTGGTTACGGTTAAGTAAGGAGCGAGAGATATATTTACGTGTGCAATGTACCGCGTATAAATCAAAATCTTGATTTAGCTGATCAATCTTAAAATGCGGATCTTCCAATTGATTTAGATAAATTTTATTTCTTACTAGTGTCATTCCGTACCACCTTATCTAATAAGTCTTGCAATAATGCATTATCAATTTCACCATTATGTCTAAACAAATGAGGATAGTAATAGATCTTTTTTTCATTAATTTCGTTTCTGATTCCGCTATTTCGATAAGCATTTTCTTTTTCAAATTCGTAGAAATTAATAATCACGGCTGCATTACCTGTGGAATCATTTAATTTATTTTGAATATGCTTTTCGACATCTTTTGCAAGTACTGTAGTCCTACGTGAATCGTAATTCTTCATATCGACATATAGAATTCTCTGATCGTTTAACTTTAAAAATCCGTCAAAGCGTTCAAATTCATTCTGGGATAATTCCCTCATTTCATGGAAATCTAGATGATACTTCTGACAAATTAAAGCAAAAATCTCTTCTGAAATAGCTGCTTTATACAAATTGTTAAATGCGGCAGGCGTTAATAACCACCGACTCTTTTTACTAAAATCTAAATTATATTTTTCTCTTAGTAATGCTTGTCTTATCCATGAATTTTGCTTAAAAATTTTATCTAAATATTTAGCATATTTTTCTAGATTTAAACTAGTTAATTTGGCATTAATAGGTACTTGTTTTTGGGATTTTAAGTAATCTAATTTTTGTTGAGCTTTTCCCTGCTCAGAATCAATCAAAAGCACATTTTTGAAATCAGGATCTTCCTCTTGATCGTGATAGTAATAGTATTTTGCATCTAGTTTAGACAGTCGATAATAAAATCCTTCGACTGTCTTACGTAAATGATCTGGTATTTTAGATAAAGTGCTAATTCGAGGATGTTTTACAATCCATTCCCGCATTTCTACCCACTGATATTGCATAGTTTCACTTAAAGAACGCAATTTATAAGCACGTTTGGCTAAGAAAACTGCACCACTATTAATTAAAGCTAGCTCTTGCTTTTCCTTAATCGTTGCTAAACGATCTTGATATTTTGGATTTGAGGATAATCTATTTTTATTTTGCTCAATTAAGTCTTCAATCAGCACGTTAGTTCGTTTATGGCTTAAATAATCCCAGTCAATTTTATTTACGAAATTATAGTCATACTGGATTAGCATTTCTTTATTTTTGATATTTGTTCGACAAAGACGCCCTGTTATCTGTTCTAACTCTGCTGCAAGAGCATCCTGTGCAGGTAATAAGTCCCACATGCCATTACCTGATATTTTGCCAAAGTATTTTTGTAGTCTTGTTCTAACATCACGGAAAGATAAATTAGTTTGATTTGAATCGTATAATTCAAATTGTTCATAAATAATATGTCCTGCTCTGATTTTGAAATCATCTAAATCCTGAGTACCATTATTATTTGGATTTTCAAACATATGAGTAATTGATTCTATATAAATTCCTGCAATATCAATAAATGGTTCATTCAAGTTGACAAAGCGTTGATCAATAATTGCAAAATCATGGCTATGCTTTTGATAATAGTCTTTATCTAGAAGATATTGAAGATTGGTTCCACGACCAAGAGCTTGCTTATTAGTAAGCATGATTTGAAATTTTCCTTTACCCCATGTTTCTTTAACATCTTCTATTTCTTGACGATTTTGTGAACTAATCACTTTGAATAAATCATCTGGAAATGGAATATTTAAGATTTCAATAGCTTCTTTTAACCAATTTAATTCGTCGATTCGTATTATTGCATTAGTATAGATGATGAATGCATTATTTGTAGAATTTTTTTGATTTAACTGCAAAAAATTAATGATTGCACTTAATAGACGTATTTTACGTTCAAAATTAAAATGAGTATTACTAATTTTTGAATCAGCATCTTGGCGTTCGGCTTCACATAAAAACGGTGCATCTGGATCTAATCCGTTGCTTACGCGATTAGCAATCAAACGAGCAGGATATTTATTCAAAATTCGTTCAAGTTGTAATTCTGTTGGCTCTAAATGATTTTCATCTCTTAACAAAGTAGCTAAAGCTTGACTAAAAGTTTGTCCACTAATCATCAAGTTTTTTCCTGTCAACCTAGTGTCAATTTTTACTTTGCTTTTAATTAATTGATTTCGTTTTCTATTTTCTAAATCAAGTACCTCTTGCAATTTTGTAGGAATTTCTAAGAAGTTAACTATATTATTTTTTACCCAATTTAGATCAAAGTTTCCTAATGGTGAGGGGTTTAAACTGGTTGATGATAATAAGATCGTCCTCATTTTATTTGCTACACTAGCAAGAATTTGTTCTGGTGTTGTCTTTTGTTGGTAGACACGAAGCTGGCCATTATTGTTAGCATCTTCACTTACAGTTAAATCAAATAGACGAAATCCAGAAGCATAGATGGTCTGATCATCTGTAAAACTTGCTTTAATATTTGGTAATTTTAAATTAAGTGCTTTATCCAAATAATTATCAATGAAGTATTTTGCTAACCTTCCTTCAGCATTAGTAGGCTGCAAAATCACGTTAACGATTTGCAAGTGTTCTTCTGATAACTCATAAACATTATGCAATTTTTCAGGATCAGTAATTTTTTTATTCAGATTTATCTTGAATTCATGATAATTTCTGGCGATTGAATAAGTCGTCTTTGCAATATAATGCAATAACCGAGTAAAGGAACTAGTTACTTTACTTAATCGAAATTCTGGATGCGTTTCGTAAAATTTTTGATCTATTGTAATCTCGTTAACAAGACGTTGAGAGTTAAATTTCCATACCAAATACTTTTCATCTTTTTTCAAGCCAAACAAAAAACTGCTTTTACCTGTGTTAAATAGAAATTTGTTAGTATTATTTCCCAAAAGTGCAGGATCAATTTTTAATGGGGACTGTAAATGATACTGATCATATGTCTTCTTGATCACTTGATAAAGTTGCTTAATTCTGGTTTTATTTGTTTTTCCAGAGGGGTCTCTGGCGTCTATGATTATTCGTTCCATGCGTCCAATAGCTGGCAAAATATTGGCGTAAAATCTTCGAATTAGAGTTGGCATATCTTCAACATCTTTAGCCCCCATCTCACTTTCGATTAATTTATTGGTCCAATTTGATTTAATCTTATCTGATTCATCTAAAAAGAGAATAGGTGTCTGACTATTTTTAAAAGTCAAATCCCAATAATTGTCTTCATTTCCGATGGCTGTTTTATATGGGAAAACGAATTTATCCGCAGTCATGATCAAAACGTAATAACGACTGAGATCAGTATCTTTAAATAAATCACATATCCAAGGCGCCTTTTTAATTAAATAATTTAGCCGTTTTTGTTTGGTATTAAGTTTTATTTCTTCTTTTTGCGCCAATCTTTTTAAATCGTAATAAATTGTGCGTTTTAACCGAGAACTTAATTCTCCGAACGTATCATTTTCTTGTTTAACAAAGATATATTGTTTTGCAATTCTTTTTAGTAAAACAGTAGTATCTTTAAACGTCGCAGTATTTTGATCAAACCAGCTGCTTAAATAATCGTTGGCTAAAGTTTGATCATTTTCATAATCAGTCTTAGATAATAGTTCTTCTAGGAAATGTTTAACTTGATCAGGTACACTCTCAAACAGTAAAATTCTGCTTTCAAATTCAGGTAACTTTTCCTTTAAATCATGGAAAAATTCATTTCTAGTTTCAATTCCAGAAGTAACCACAAAAATCTTGGGTTTTAACTCAAGGTCTGGACTTTTTTGTAAAATCTCAGCGATTTTTTGAATCACTGCATGTGTTTTACCTAATCCAGTTGTTTGTTCAATTACTGATAGATACGTCCCTTCTTTTTGAGATAAAAGATAGTCTAATGCCTTTTTAGTAGAATTGGATTCGACTTTCATTTTTTCTTCTCCTTAATTTAAATATATAAATTGGAGGTCCTCCTTGTTTAATCGCACATGTGTTCACGTGTCATTATATCAAACACCTGTTCAAATGCAAAAATTTTTATAAAAAAACGATTATGTGATATACCACATAATCGCTATTGCTATAAATACTTCGATCCTTCTGTAATCGATAGTTTAGCCATTCTATCATAATTTTCAGCAATAAATTGTCTTGCCCATTCTGAATTTGTCTTAGAGTAATCACGTAAGGCCCATCCTATTGCTTTATTAATGAAAAACTCTTGACTGTTCAAATTATTTTCGATGATCTGAGCAAGTAAGTCAGTGTTCATTTTCTTTTTACGTAACAATTGATGTTCTATTGCTACACGTCTTACCCAAAAATCAGAATCTGTTGACCACTCAAGCATCAGTTCATTAATTCTTGCATCTCGTAAGCCAAGATCACCAATAGGCTTAATTAGACTATCGACTGTATCCCACCATTGTTTAGTTCTGACAAAACGTTCAATTCTATCAATATCGTTATAAGTAAGATATTTTTTCATTGCAATTAAATAATCACAAACAAAATATTGCATCTCTCGATATTGATCTTCCCAAGCTCGATTTAATAGATTCCAGTCTATTTTCTTCTTTTTCTTTTCTCGCAATAAAAAATCGTGATAGATCTTTCGTCGCTCGGGTGTATGCAAACCATAAAATTTAAACTGATTTCGCATATAACCTGCTAATTGTTGTGCTTGTTCAGGATTAGCTTTTTCTTCAAAATTCGCTTTTAGTTCTTGATAAAACAATTTGAACAATCCTTTTTTCTACTACCATAAAAATTCAACAATTTTATTAATTACTTGATCATTATTAGGCAAACTGCCATGATCAGCTTTTACTCCAGTAAACTTGATCGCTTGATATTTACTACCAGAAGTTAAATATTTCAATGATAAAGCAGAAGCTATTTCAACTACTCCATCCCCGCCATTGCCGATATCTCCATAAATATTAAGAATCTTCACTTTATTTGTTTTGTAAGCTGGACGAGCTTTTAACATTTGCTTGTATGTTTGATTCATTTTATTTGGTTTGCCATTTTTATCTAGTTTTAACCCTTTGGGTTGACGGAAGCTTGGCGGCAATTCTTGGAAATATGCTCCATCATAATGCCCTGCTATGCTCACTTGTTTAACTAACCGTGGCATATTTTTCTTTTGACCATTTTGAATCATGTAGTAAATTATCGCAATATTGCCTAAAGAGTAGCCAATCATATTAACTTTATTGATATGGTATTTCTTCTGCAAGGCTTTGACTACGTTGCTAGCATAAATTCCATTACGTGAAAAGTCAGGTTGTGTATTGTCCTTGAAATTGACTTCAACGATTGGATTTTTAGCATTCTTTTTAATCCTGCCTTTTAATTTAACTTTTCCTGTCTCATCTACATTTGCACGAATTACACTATTTGTTTTACCAGCTTCTTTAGCATCATCGACTAACGGCTTTTCATTCTTATAACTACCCATTAATCCGTGAAAATATAATGTAGGAGTATCTTTAAATCTCGGTTTAGGCTTAACCATAGTGGTTTTGCTTTTATGTACTTGCTTTTCTTTTGAACTATTATTGCAAGCTGCCAGTAAAGGTATCAACAATAACAACATGATAAACAGATGATTTATTTTTCTCATTTTTGACCCGATTCTATTTTGCTTTATTGACTAAATAATCCCAGATTTGTGTTAAAAAAGTCAATTTTTCGATTTTTTCTTTTATTTTGATCATATGTTTGGTATATTTTATACGAACACAAGTTTTTAAGGAGGAGACGAAAGAGTAATTTAATTAAAAAGCTATATCATCAACTTATGCTTATGAAGAGCAATGTTCGACCTTTATTATTTTTGTTGATGAGAGTATTTCATACAAAAAGCAAGATGATCAGATGACTACTGATAGGTTTATTGCTGCCTTTTATATGATAGATGCTCAAAGAATGTAGGCATTAAATCAGCTTTATAAGGAGATTTACCCTAACAATAATAAACGAGAAAAAAGAGTAATTCCGTTTCTGATAGAATCAATCGGAAAGCCTTAGAAGTGGCTAAGCCCTTTTTAACATCAGCTTTGATATTAAAACGTCCAGCTTGTGACTTTAATCAATTTACAGATATTAAAAAACTGATGTTTTTGTCACTAGAACTTCTATCATATATTCATCCAATTAAGACGCTTTTACTAGAACTTAAAAAATGCATCAATTCTTCACAAATTAAAGTATATGTTGTAATTGATGAGACCTCACAAAATCATGTTGATCCATGTCTTTTATTAAATTGAACTCTGCTACAGGATATTGCCAAGAACATTAGTGATGAGGAGGTTAAGTTTGAGGTTAATTATTATACTGAAAACAGTCGAAAAAGTTATGGTATCCAAGTTGCTGACATGTTGGCTGGAGCCTATCGTAAAGAAATGGTATATCAAAATCAAATTGATGCAAATCTCATTCCCTTTCCTTATCATCGTTTGACCTTAACTTCTGATTTAAAAGAAAACTCAAAGTTCTTAGAAACATTAGGCTATGTTGTTTATAATAATCAACTGGCAAAAACACAAATTATTGAGCCAAATAGTAAACGTAATTCACTAATTATAGTCCAAAGCGTAATTAACTCAATAAAGAAATTAGTTAAGAAAAGAAAACAAATCAGACAGGCTAAACAAGTTGATCATTTTAAAAGATCGAATCAGCTACTCTTAAATCTAAGCACACTTGATAATAAGAAAAAGCGGCAAAAAGTTATCGCTCTTTGTAGTAAAATGAACAAAAGATTGTGCCAATATGCTAAAAAATCAAGCTTAAAGCCACACAACTATGTGGTAACATTGAGCAAAAAAGTAGATTCTAAACATCACCAAAAGACTTTAAAAACTTACGCAATAACATCAAGCAATTGAACAAAATATGTCGAGAGTCAAAGTCACGTAATAATATCATTCTTGAATTAAAAGTGTTTAACAAAGAGATTAGTAAATACTGTTAAGATAAAATTTGAACAGATAGCAAACATTAAGGAGATAAAAATGACAAAAATTGGAGTAATTGGTGTAGGACAAATGGGTAGTGCTATTATTAAAGGACTAAAAAAAGATGCAACGAATAAAATAATTGGAGAAAATCCAGTTAATCCCCGTGTCAGTAGATTAGCAGAAAAACTAGATTTTAAATTAGTCCATGCAATACATGATTTAATCAACTTGGATCTAGATTATGTATTTTTAACTACTCCAGCTAAGATTACACTTCAAATCATCCCTGAACTAATTAATCTGGACGCCAAAACCACCATTATTTCTTCGGTAGCTGGTGTTGGGTATAATAATTTGGAAAACATTTTACCTAATCATTCAATTATTAGAATCATTCCTAATACTCCAGTAGCGATTAACGCTGGCACTATTGGATTGTTTATACCAGCTAATATCTCTAAAATTAATGCTGTGAAAATAACTCATTTTTTAGAACAACTAGGAGATGTAATTTCTGTTAAAGAAGATCAATTAAGCATTGTAGGGACTATTGGTGGCTGTGGCCCTGCCTTTGTGGATGTTTTTCTTGATGCGCTTGGGGATGCTGGCGTTCTGAATGGTCTTCCTCGTAATCTAGCTAATCAGTTAGCTGCCAGCATGGTTAAGGGCTCTGCTACTTTGGCTAGTGATAGTAAAATAGCCCCTGCTTTATTGCGTGATCAAGTATGCTCACCCGGTGGGACTACTATTAAAGGTGTAACTAGCTTAGAGGCGAATGGCTTTCGTCATGCTGTAATCGAAGCTGTTAATCAAGCAAATCAAAATTAAAAAATGGGCGGAAAATTCTCCGTCCATTTTTAGTAAGTAATTATTTAGTTTTTACCTAACCAATGCATATTTTGATGATTCTTTTTACGCCAGATATATTCAATAATAAAACTAATCACTAATAAGAAGATGACTGCAATCCAAGTTAAAATTTCACCATTCATGATAGCTTGAGCAAAAAGCAATGCGAATAATACTAAGTTAAGAATAACAGCAATTACTAATAAAAAGCGGTTAGCTCCCGTTTGTTTTACCAAACGCAAATGTCCTACGTTAACCATAGCATATACAAGCAAAAATGCTAAACTTGCCATTTCTCCTACTGATGATAATGGGAAGATGACTACAAAAATACAAACTAATAAGCTAGTAAAAAATAGCCCCGTGTTTCACCAAAGTGAGTCATTGCTCCAAATTTAGGTGGAATTTAATCTACTTTAGCAATTCTTATGCCCAAATTTTCATCACCGAACATAGTTGAATTAACAGCTGACGCTGTCGCAACCAAAGCAGCTAAACCAATTAAAATCATGCCTACTTTTCCAAACACAGCTTCACCAGCGGTAGCTAAAACATGTCCTTGATTTGCTACTGCAACTTTAACACCGATGGTCATAATTACTATTGCACTAGCTATGATATAAATTAACATTACAATTATCAACGATAAAAATAGTGCTATTGGCAATTGTTTTTTAGGATTTTTCATATTACCAGCTGTATTAGTAACTACACTAACCCCTTCATAAGTTACATAAAGTAGACCAGCAGCAGAAAGGATTCCTATAATTCCATTACCTTTATCTGCAGTAGTAATCAAAGGAACATGAGCCTGAGCTAATCCAAAACCTATAAAGGCAATCAAAATAATAAGTCCAAATGCATAATGGCTGTTTGGGCACGTGCTACTTGTTTTGAACCTAATACATTAATAAAAACCACTAAAATTACGATAGCGATACTAATTGCTTTGCCAATCCAACTGGAATTATTGAGGCCAGTCAATTGACATGCATATTCTGAAAATCCAGCGGCATATAATGCAATGGCTATAATCCAGCCTAAATACTGAAAAACATTGAGTCCACCTGCTAGAAAGCCATCACCAAAACCTTTTAGTAAAAATTTTGTTGCACCACCACGATCCGGATACTTCATCCCTAGTTTGGAATATGAGTATACAGAAAAAGCAACTACAACCCCACCAATCAAAAATGATAATGGTAACCAAATTCCTGCAGATTTAGCTGCAAGACCAAGCAAAGTATAGAGCCCTGCTCCCATCATGCCGCCAACACCAATGGTAGTAGCTCCCACTACTCCAATGGATTTGTTTTGTCCCTGTTTTTTCATAATCTTACTCCATTTCGTTCACCTCATTATATATTTTATTGATAATAATTTGCGGTGTTAAACTTACTTAATTTAAGTCAAAAAAATAAGCTGATTAACAGCCTATTTTTACTCGATTAAAAGAATAATTTACTCATAATAATCATGAAAATTAATAAACAACATGAACTAATAGCTGCAGCTCCAAATACTGCGCCGCCACGTTTAAAAATCACCTTAAAGTTGACAGAAATTCCTAAAGCGGCCATTGCCATACCCAAGAAGACATATGCAGCCTGGACTAATGCGTCTAAGAAGGTGGCAGATAATGGCAAAAAAGTACCTAAAATACTTGTCAAAATAAATCCACCCAAGAACCAAGGAATTGGTAATTTCTTAGGTTTATTGGTGTGATCTATAACACTTTCTTCTACTAAACGGTGTTGATACCAATAACCAACGATTAAAGCTACTGGTGCTAGTAATAAAACGCGGGATAATTTCATAATTAAAGCATTGTCTAAACTTATTTCACCAAAGGCACCGCCTGCAGCTACTGCATGAGCAATTTCATGAAGTGAACCACCAGCTACGATACCAAATTGAGCATTAGTTAAGCCAAGTATTGGTTTTAGAACAATTTCAAGTAATGTGAAAACTGTTCCCATGACACAAACTACTGCTACAGCAAGTACTTCGTTTTCTCGTTTGCGCTCTTCATTATTAGTTTCAATTTGAGGAGAAACTCCCATTACTGCCGCGGCGCCACAAACACCACAACCGCAAGCTGATAAAATTGCTAATTCATCTTCAGCGCCAAACTTATGACTTAACCAGTAAGTAAGAACGATTGTACCAGTAACAGCTACTGCGGCAACTAATATAGTCTTAATGCCGGCAGCTGCCAATTTTTCAAGATTAAGACGAAAACCTAACAAAATAATTCCTAATCTCAAAAACTTGTTAGAAATAAAACTGATGCCACCTTTAGCTTCCGTTTGAAGACTAGCAGGAGTTAATTGCATGCAAATTCCTAGTAAAAGAGCTAAAACTAGTGCTCCAATTAAATTAACATATGGTAATTTAGCTAATAAAATACCAGCTACTGAACAAATTAAAGTTAGAATTGTCGCTAACCAAAATGATTTTGTTCTAATAATACTCATTTTTTTAATCTTCCTCCAGAATGTATTATTTGTTAATTAAAAAATTAGCATTTCAGATTCTTATCATACCATATTCATTAGCTTAAGTAATGCTCATTTAAAAAAGCATATTTATGTCATATTTTATACTGAATAACCACCAAATAATTGTAATTGCTGGGCCTTTTGCGATAAATCGATACTGTTAACTCTTTTAATTGTAAATTCATTTAATTTTAAATATCTATTAGAGCCCGCATTAAGAGTGAGATTCAAAGTATTGTTAGTTACATTTGGTACTGCAAATTTTCCATATTTTGCATAATTTTTAAACTGCATGACTTGGATGTATTTGTGTGAATCATTAAGCACATAGTGCTTAAGACTGTTGAAACCTAAATCAGAATTAACGAAATTATATTGTCCTGCTTGTGGCGTCTTAAAAAGTGCTGTAACACATCCATTAAGTGGAATATACAAATTATCTTTAACGAGCGTATCTTTAGAAGCATAATTAGGGGCTAAATAAAAATTAGCTAAATATGTAATTTTAGGTCTTTTTAGTTTCTTGCGATAACTATAACCATATGCATCCTGAATTGTTTTATATCTTTTTATCCTTTTCTTAGGAATTAATTCATAAGCTTCACCTATTGCTAGTTGTGATTTAGGAATTTCAGTTTTTTTATTTTTATTCTTCGAAGAAGCCGTTAAATGTACAAAATGATTCTGATTATCTGTTGTCTCTGCTTTATGAAACATCAATAGTCCCACAGCAGCAGCTAAAGAAACGAAGAACATTACAATATCAAAAATATAATGCAATCTTCTAAAAATAGCTGATCTTATTTTATTTGTATGCTTCACAATCTTGCCTTGTCTCCTCCGATCGTTCATTATAGACAAATTGTACCTAAAATAATGATTATCTGCAAAGTAACAATTGCTAGTATCGTAGATAAACACATTATCGTCTTGATTTTAGGACTCGGCATTACCTTTCCAGCATGTTTTAACCAATACTGGTCAGTCGATAAAAAACAAATAACGATCACTTCATACAGCAATAACGATTTTAAAAAGTCAGCCCAATTATTCAATTTGACCAGTAAAGATCAAACAATAATCAATCTCTCTAACGTTCAAGAAGCCGCTATTGTTTATCGTAAAATTGTCCGTCTAAGTCCCTTCAACTTCAATCCTGATCCCCTTTTACTTGGGATAACTACTAAGGATGGTAAGGAAATTGATCTGGACTTAGGTAACATTGATTATCAAGGTCTGGCAACAATTACGCTTTACCTTAGTGAAGCTGGAGCAAAAGTCAGTGATCAGCAAGGGATTCTTCGATTATTGTCTGAAAATCAAAATTTGTTCAAACATTTCCACAAGAAATGGGCTTCGTTATAAGTAGAAATAATTTAGTTGTCTTAAAATATCAATAAACAATTAAAAACCTCTTAGGGAATTTTTCTCTAGGAGGCTTTTTAGCTAATACTTTCTCTAGATACATTAATTTTTACCTTTTCTTTTCCTATTTCTTTGAAATCTACAATATAAATCTTGTTAGCCTTACATTTTGTCAAATTTAGAATCCTTTCTAGTAAGTTGCTAAGAAAATTCAAATTTATGAAAATGATATAGTTTTACTTTTTATTCTAAATTTTAGTCAAAGTCCACAAACTACGGTTAGCTTTTTTTATTATCGCATAAACTTTTGCCAGATTGATGACGAGTTTGCCAACTGCCCCTAACGTTATACTTACTGCAATAGACCGAGCCATCACGCGGCTTTCGCATAATATCAACAAATATTCAGTCTGTCGATCTCCCGCAAAAAATCTCTTATTGAACATCGACAGACATTTTCTAAATATACAAATTTCATACCTTCCTGATTTTGGTTTAATTAGGAAATAATATATAAGTATCAGTTTTATATATTTTATAGAGAAAAGAAGAAAAATGAAGACATTAATAATCTACGCTCATCCTTACGATAAAAGCTTCAACCACGCAATTTTCACAAAAGTTCAACAAATCTTAAAAGCAAGAAAGGAAGAATTTTCAGCTATAGATCTATATTGGGATAACTTTAACCCAGCATATGATGCGCGTGAACTTTCCTTATTTAAAGCTGGTAAAACCAGTGATCCTAACGTTAAAAAATATCAAAAGCTTTTGAAAGAAGCTAATCGCCTTATCTTTATCTTCCCAGTTTGGTGGAATGATACTCCTGCAATTATTAAGGGCTTCATCGATAAAGTCATGAAAAAACAATTTGCATATAATGTTGGTGCTACTGGTGTCATTGGGCATTTAAAGAATATTCAGCGTGTTGAAGTAATGACGACTCTACCTCACCCACCTGGTATTTGAAAATGTTCTGCGGTAGTGCCATTAAAAGTGTTTTCATCAATTCAACCTTGAAACAATTAGGGATGAAACATATCAAATGGTTAAGCTTTGGCAATATTGATAAAAGTTCTGCTCAAAGAAGAAAACAATATTTAGAATCATTAGTCCAAAAGATCTGAACAAAAGCACGTTACTAACTAACCAGTAACGTGCTTCTTTCTATTCTGCTATATCCAATCTCACTCTGTGATCCGTCACCTGCTCAATGAAGTATTCGTCATGTTCAATCAACAGCATGGCAGGTTTGACCTTTTTCAATAATTCAATCAGTTGATTTTGATTGAAAACGTCTAGATAATTTGCTGGTTCATCCCATAAATACAAGTCGGCTGGTTCAACTAGAGATTTAGCCAGTGCTACTCGTTTTTGCTGTCCCATACTCATCTCTTCAATCGGTGTCACAAAACTTGCTCGTGGAAAGCCCATCTTTTTCAAATTCTTTAGTAATTCCTCATAAGAAATTTTATGTTCATATGCAAAATTGTGTAAAGTGCCATGATATTCTGTAAAATTTTGTGGCAAATATGAAATCGATAAACCATTTGCTAGTTCATACTTACCTTGATAAGTGACTGAAAATGGTTTATTTAACAACATTTTCAAGAAAGTCGATTTGCCAGAACCGTTCTTTCCTTCAAGAGAAACAATACCGTGATTTTTAACCACTAAATTTAGATCTTTAAATAAATTTTTACCATCTATTTGCAAATCAAGATGTTGCGCTTCAAGTAAAGTCGAATGGTAATTAGATTGAAAATTCATTGTCAGTTCTGGAATATCTTCAATGTTAGTCATCAAGCCTTGTTTTGCTTGAATATCATCGTTCATTCTTCGTTCAACATTTTTGGAGCGCTGCATTACTTTAGCAGCTTTATGACTGTAAAAGCCCTTATCAATATACGCATGAATTTCATTAGAGTGAGCCTTTGCGTTCTTTTGATTTTCAGATTTACTTGAATATCCCTTTAGACGTAAACGACTTTCATTCAATGTACGAATCTCGCCTTTCAGCTTCTGATTCTTCTCGCGGTTAAACTGATCTCTTTTCTGCTTCGTATCTTCATATGCAGTAAAGTTTCCCTGGTACAAATGAATCTCCGTATTTTCAATCGCCAAAATATGATCGGTTACTTGATTCAAAAAATCACGATCGTGACTAACCACGATATAGCCCTTTTCATGCTTACCTAGATAATTGCTGATCTCTTTTCTACTGTCTTCATCTAAATGATTTGTAGGTTCATCAATTAAAGCAAAAGAATCTTTATCTGTAAAAGACAATGCCAGTAAAACTTTAGTTTGCTCACCACCACTTAAAGTATTAAACGGCTGCCATAATAAGTTTGGGTCGACATTCATTAAATTCAACTCACGTTCTAATTCCCACTCTTCGAAAGCGACCTGCTTCTGTAACTCATATAAGGTAATATTCTTTTGATCCTCAACTTTAATTGGATAATATGAAAAAATTAGCCGAGTTTGAATCTCGCCTAGACCATGTAATTTTCCACGCAGCAAGTTCAAAAATGTTGTCTTACCACGTCCATTTCTGCCCACAAGTCCTAGTTTCCAAGTACTATCTAAGTTTAAATTCAATTTATTAAAAATATTTTCACTGCTATCATCATATCTGAATGATAAATTTGAAATTCTAATGTTGCTCATAAAATCGCCTCGTAAAAAAGAGCCTACACTTCCGACAAGTGCAGACTCTCCTTCAGTATTTTACGTATAGAAAAAGAAGGTATCGCCTATCCTTAATCTTGTCAAAAGTGCATAGTCTCTCCGTCATAAATCTGGAATAATTATTCAACTATGCTTGAATTTGCAAGATTAAAGACGCAATGGCGACCCTTCTTTCCATAAAATGAATTTCAATTGATAAAACTAGAATAACATGAAAATATTAGATTGGCAAGTTGTTTTGGATACTTTGATACTATTTATCCTTCTATCTTTTTACCATCTGTATATTTTCTTTTGGCATTGATCTTTAGCTTTTTTACAATATCTTCACCTAAGTCACTACCTAGCATTTCAGAAATTCCTAAGAGAAAAATTGCTACATCAGCTAATTCTTCATTTATGTTGTCATGATCGTCTTTTAACCATGCTTGAAATAATTCATTAACTTCACCATACAGTAAAAGCAACTCAAATTTTACATCGGTAGTATTGAAACCATGATTTTTCTTATTCTCGATAACTGCTTTTTGTAATTTCTGCGTATCAATAATCAAACTAGTATTCCCCTTTATCTTTTTACTACGTCATTCATCACAACTTCTAGTTCATCTTCCAAACTCATGTCAATCGTGAATTTCTTTTCGGGAATAAAACCAATATAATCCTTCTCTAGCCACCATGAACGCATTTTTTCTTCGCCAAAAGAAGAAATATGCCGTTCTTGATGCCTTTTCATTGTTTCTTCAAAAGGAATGTCAAAATAATAGGCATTAATTCTGTCTCCAAATAATTCTTTTGCTTTCTTAAACACTGGAGCATACCACTTAACATTCAAGATTCCCTCTAAAATTACGTAGTCACAATGCTCATAACCATACCCCAATAAATCCATCAACAAAGAGATTGCTGGATTATCAGCTCCATCTTTTGCATTAAGCATTTCTCTTCTGACGGTATCCTGAGGGATGAGTAAGGTGTTTTTGCCTAATCGCTTTTGAATCCTTTTAGACAGAGTGGTCTTACCACTTCCTGAGTTACCTCTAAGAATTATTAAATTAGACATAGCGTTAACTCCTTAATTATAATTAATAGCATTTTTTGATACTATTATTTTTTCATTACTTATAGACACAGCAATTAGCTTTATTTATAAATCGTTGTCCATCAGTCAACTCCCATTCGTGAAAACAGGCATCTCCAGAGGTAAATTTAACATTTGAATTCATAGGTAATTTTAGAAAAGATTCATACAATCTCATGATCATTCCACCATGAGAGACAATAGCTATTGTACTTTTAGAATCATTCTCTGTTATAACTTTAGATAAAAATGATTCCGCCCGCATTCTAAAATGCAATTCGGTCTCCTGTTCATAATTCGAGGTATGAATAGGTGTCGGAACATTAGGATACTTAGCGTAAGCTTCATTATATGGTAACTTTGCTCTAAGACCATTGTTAAATTCCTTAAGTTCATCGGTTTTATTCAAAGAAAGATGTGTATTTGCCGCTAAATACTCAGCAGTTTGAATTGCCCGATTTAAAGTACTGACATAAATTTTGTCAAAAATATAATTTTCAGCGAGATAATTACAAGTGACTCGAGCCTGCTTACAACCTAACTCCGTTAGATTATAATTTGCCCAACCTTCACACACTTTTAAAATATCCGCTTCACTTTGACCATGACGTAGCAGTATTAATTTCATTCATATCACCTTTATCTCAACATCCCTAAACTAAATATTTTTTCATTCTGATCGTTAATTCAAAATGAAAGTTACAGGAACTAGTAAGATCCTTTTATATTCCTTAATTTACTAATTAACTGTGTCCTCGACAGTTGCATCCCTATCAAATTCATATTCAAATCCTCGGATAGTCACTATCGGAACCATATTGCCTCTTTGTCCCATCAGCAATCCAGCGGAAGCAGCAAGCATATCACAGATAGTTTCAACATTAATTTTTCCGTTACTCTGAGTTTTTCGAAGACCATTTATTCCATAAAGCCCAACTTTGAACACGTTCAAATTAGTGCTGTTTCTACAACTAGTTCATCACAAGCAATTAAAAGCAAAAAGTTTGATGTAACTCAAGTACTTAATATGCAATATGATGAAGTAATACTGACACACCGATTTCATACGCTTTTATACACTTTCAAATTAGTATTTTTAGCAATTATAGTTTTATACAATATCACTCAATGTCAGAAAAATTGCGTATTTTTTACGTAAAAAAGCCCACCCTTTTTAGGTGAGCTTTTTTTGTATATATCGTCTTCCTAGACTAACCTAATTTTACCACTTTTAACCCAGCACACAATAGAACGTCATTAGCAATATCGAATTCGTCTTCTAATAACTTTCTACCTAAACTATCTTGGACGATCTCTACGTACACGGAATTAACATAGTCGACTACATAATAATCATCATCAAAAACAATATCCTTACCCATCATACATAAAAAATAATTAGAAGCCCGTAGAATCACCGTCTCAACACTATGTTTATACAATTTAAGACACAAAAAAGCCACTCCAGAGAAATTAATCTCTAGAGTGGCTCTACGATTTTGGAGTGAGTTTTTCACTTCCTTACTTTATTATTTTAGTAAATTTGGCTGGCACCCATTGTGTGTCAGTACCAATTTTATAGCATTTCATGCCTCTAATGGACTTTTCGTCCCACACCTGCCAGTGCGTATTAGTTTCAATGTATTTTTGATAATGCCCTTTGGAATCTAGCAATCTTACTTTGTAATTTGGATTGCCGTATAAAATAGGCACATAACAAATGCTTGGTGTTTTTGGCTTAGCAACCACCTTTTTAGCTGGCACTTTAACAGCATCAGTAATCAGCTCTTTTAAAGTGATATTGCCATCGACATTAAGCCCACACCAGTTGTCAGTGAATTGCCAAATAGCTACGCCATTCATTGACGGAAAGTAATTGAAATCTGGTTTATCAATTCTACCCGTTGTGGCGTATGAAGCAACCCATAAGCAAGTGCCGTACTTCTTAACGATCTTAGCAGTATCGACGTGTTGTCTTAAAACATATGCACCAGAATATAGACCAACTTTATAACCAGCATCATGACATACTTTCATAAAAGCTAGAATTGCTTTTGTATTGGAATAGGTTGAATTAATGACTACATTACCGTCTCCAGTCTCCCAATCGAGCCATAAATATCGCTTTTTGCTGATGTTAAGCTTCTTAGCACGATTAATAAAAAATCTAGCTTCTACCTTAGCACGACTAACTGAGTTCCCAAACGTGGCAAAATGATAGCCATGCAGGTACATATGATTAGCATGTACTGATTTAATTTGTGCGCTTGCTTTCGGGTTAAAATAGCCAGTGCCTTCGGTTAGCTTGACAATAGCTTGTCGTGCCCCAGCGCGCTTATATGCACTCATGCTGGTTGACTGATAAACAGCTACATCAACCACATAGTCTCTAGTTGCCATTTACGGTCACGTCCTTAGCTGGTTGCACAATGTCTTTTTCAGGGACATTTTCTGCAATTTCAGGTTCAGCTTTTGCAATTTCAGGTTCAGTTGGCTTAACGTCTTGATTTGCAATATTCATTGCATTAACGGCTCTTTCAATAGCACCATTTACTTGATTAGGGGTTACGCCTTTGATGTTAAACCAAGATAAGCCTTGTGTAATGATTTCACTTGCGAACTCACGCTTTTCTTGACCGCTGCCACCAATGTACTCAGCTTCGTGGACAGCGTTAGTTGCTAACTTGCCCAATACGTCTAAAGCTTGCCCTGCCTTAGTGGTTGTATTGATCTTAGATTTATTACGTGCATAAACACCTGCGATAATAGCAATAATGTAACTTGCAATAGTAATACCTAAATAAATCCAGTCTTTAATCGTCATTTTTTGCCTCCAAATTTTTAATACGCAACTCCAAGACCTTAGCATATTTTGTCATCGCTTGCTTTTGTTCCTTTAAAAGCTCACGTTGCGTAGCTGATAGGGTCTTTTTGTTTTGCTTTGACAAAAACTTCGAAAGCTTAGTACGCTTAGCATTTAGCTTTGTCAATTCTTTTTTTAATCGTTCACTTTTCATTTTGTTTCTCCTTTCCGTCAAAAAAAGCACCTTTTTCAGATGCTTTTAGTTTTACTATTTCAATTTCTTTTTCATTAAGCTGGTCTTTCAGCTCTTCAACCTCTGCCTGCTTTTGCTGGTACAGCTTTTCGTAATGGTTACGATCTTCTTTTATCTGACCATATAACCACTTAACTCCAGCTCCGACAGCTGTAAGTATACCTATAACATAAGGTAGTGCCTTTAAAAATTCCATTTAGCACCACCTTTTCCTAATAATGGCGTTTTTTACTTTTTCCGATAATGGAAAAGTCAAATAGCAACACAATAACTTCTAGGAATCCAGCCATGAACATGTGCGGATGTCCTGATACATACCCATGACAGAACTCTGCGGTCGCTTCTAGTGCCAGTAATCCTGCCGTAATGACTAATAGGTTGCGGTTTACTGCAATTTTATTGTGGTTGTCTAGTGCCCACTTAATCACTAGGATTCCGACAACTAGAAAGATGCCACCAATCAAGTCATCATTGAGGAAAGCTGTCGCAAACGGTGGCCAAAAGAAATAGAAATCATTGCAAATGAGAATTAAGCCCACACCAGCTAATGCCAGACCTAGAATGATGTGTTGAGGGTGTGACAGAGGTAATAGTTTATTTAGTTTCTTTTTCATTTTAGCTCACTTCCAATCAGCCGCCCTTGCGTACTGTTTATTTCTTTGGCGACTTATTTTGTCTTACTAGGCTAATTCGTTCTTAACGTATAAAGCCACTGCGGTAATTGAAGCATTAGAATCATGAATAGAAACCACGTCAGCTTTATCTAACCAAACTTGTGCTGATGCAGAAGTAGGATTATCAATATAATTTCCGCAAATAAAATTATTTGTCGCAGAACTAATCCATGTTTGGAACGTATATCCAGCTACTTCGGGTGCTTTAATTGGATAATGTACTGTGTATGTAGTAGCTGCTGGATCAGTGATTTGTGATTCAGCGTCCGTTGCATTGCATCTTACTTGTTCAAAGTGCAATGCTTGATGTACTGAAAACATGTTTCCAATAGTTCCTAAAGTTGTACGCTTTAATCCATCTTGTGAATTGCCAATTAAAACGCTATCTGTAGTAGCTGGGTTACCATTTTCACTTAAGTCCATAAATTTAATATCTGCCATAATTTTTTTCTCCTTTAAATTTTAATTATTGAAATATCTATTTCTTAACCATGCAATTCGTTGCATGTACCATCTGCCGATACGGTTAACGTTATCAACTGACGTATTAGGCGTGTAAGGCCATACGTCAAGTTCCGCATCAAATGCTTTGACTGGAATATGTCTAACAAAATCAACAAAGGCTGTATCGACCGCTGATTCTGACATAGGACCTTCGATTAAGGCTTTTGTACGTTTCAAAATCTCGTCTTTGTAAAACTTCCATAATTGATAGAACAAGCGATTAGCATTAGTAACATTCTCAAATGTGACCCCATGATCTCGCCAATCGTCCGTGTCTGATTTAGCTAGCATATGGTCCCAAAAGTCTGGAGTACGTCCAAATGTTTCGTCCAAGTCATAAGCTGCAAAGTACCATTTTCCGTCACCGAAAGTCTGCAATAAGTAATTTCTGAAAATGCCGTCATCATTATCGACTAGTACAGAATAGATGTAGTAGTCCATTGCACTATCTAAGTCTAGTAGTGGACTAACTGCTACATTGAAAGCATCTGCTGTATCGTAAGTTGCCATTACTGCTCGTATTAAGGCATTAACTGAATCCATTGCCCATTGACTATCCTTAGTACTACAGAATTGCAACTCCATTTGATCCTTGAAGTTAGTTTCTCGCTTAAAAGCCCCTTGAGGATCCCAAATAGCATCGACAATCGCATATCTTCCTTCGGATTGCTTTGGCATTTTTGCCATCCAGTCATCCTTAGGAATATTAAAAGTATATAGTCCCCAATACTGATCGTTGATATAGACAGCAATCGGGAAACCGTCTACTGCACCATAGTTACCACCGATTGAAAGCTGTGGATCAGTTTCAGCAATAATGTGATTGCCATTATTATCAGTTAAATAGTTACCTGCATTATCTTGCAAAGCATCACTAACTTGATAATGAGTAGCTCTAATTTTGCCCCATAGCTTAGCATTAACTACGTTAAGTGATTGAGAGGCATCTAAGTAGTTTGCTTTAATCACATACTTATGTTGCTTTCCAAAACCGGAAAATGCTTCAAAATCTTGATCGAGATTAAGAGTGTAATTTTTCTTAGGAAAACCTGCACTTGAAGCACCTTGAACTTTGAAATTTTTAACAGTCCCTTGAACGTGATATTTAGGAAACTTGTAAGTTACTTCATTCTTTAAAGTCTGGGATTTATCTTTTAAAGATAATATATTACTACCCCAAAGATATAGTACCGGAATGTCATATTTTTCAGGCTTAAACTCGGTAGCACTACTGATTGCATCACCAACTGCTTTAGCATCTGCTGGCATATCTGATTGGGTTAAGGTCTTGTCAACTATTACAAGCCACTTTTGTGCTATCAGTTCATTACCATTTTGATCACTAATTCGATTTCCATTTTGATCTGTGACATGAACATAGGTTAATGCTCCAGCACCTTCAACACTTTGAATATCAGTTGTGTTTTCCTTGATTTGAGCAGTATTTTGATTAATCAAGCTATAGTTGGTTGCAAT
>SKEM01000258.1_pt1 | contig 40031 bp, 41 predicted proteins | sample 4826731 | NCBI WGS metagenome assembly SKEM01 (sample SAMN11008809, study PRJNA524170) | human gut metagenome | biome: Human fecal sample; material: Feces; isolation source: fecal sample from pouch patient p37 | host: Homo sapiens | place: Israel: Tel-Aviv | collected 2015-07-27 | reverse complement strand
TGGTGGGCAACTGCCTGCGAGGAAAGGAAGCTGCCGTGCTCTTTTTTAATATTCCGGCTTAGCTCAGTTGGTAGAGCGCTTGACTGTTAATCAAGATGTCGTCAGTTCGAGTCTGACAGCCGGAGTACTCTTGTATGGAGTGTTGTCCGAGTGGCTTAAGGAGCATGATTGGAAATCATGTATACGGGCTTATACCTGTATCGAGGGTTCAAATCCCTCACACTCCGTAGATAAATGAAGAAAAGAGATCATATTCGTTATGATCTCTTTTTTCTTACCTTATAATAAGTAGCAAGAAGGTATTAAAATGAAAAATAAAAAGAAAGTTGTGTTTTCTTCTCTACTGGTAGTATTTTTATTATTCTTTCTATCAGCCTGTTCAACTAAAAAAGAGGAAAATACTCAGAAACATCAAGTCGACATTGTCACATCAACTAATATTTATGCCAATATTGCCAAAAATATCGTGGGTAAGCACGGTAAAGTCGAGGCAATTATCAATCATGGCGATACCGATCCCCATGATTTTGAGCCTACTACTGGCTCCGCTAAAGAAGTAGCCAATGCCAATATCGTTATTGCAAATGGTTTGGAATATGACAGCTGGATGACTAATTTGGCTAATGCAAATGATATTCATGTTACTAAAGTAGGAGAGCAGCTTATGGGACTAAAACAGGGCGACAATCCTCATATTTGGTATAACCTGAATATGCCACAAAAATACGTGGCCTACCTTGTTAAAAAAGCTAGTCAAATTGATCCCAAGCATACATCTTATTTTAAAACTAATGCCAAAATTTATTTGAATAAAATAGATACGATAAAGAAATTGGCCGACAAAATAAATGGAAGAAAGGCGAAGCCAGTTTATGTGAGTGAGCCGGTATTTGATTATGCCTTAGAGCGGTGCCATTTTAAAATTGGTAATCCAGCTTTTGAAGAGGCTGTAGAAAATGAAACTGATCCAAACGCTAAGGTTGTACACGAAATGCAAATGGGTATCAAACAGAGAAAAATTGCTTTCTTCGTTAATAATGTCCAAGCATCAAGCAGTACCGTTAATAATATGGTAAGCTTAGCTAAGCACTCAAACGTGCCAGTACTTGATGTACGTGAGACGATGCCTAATGGTGTTAGCTACTATCAATGGATGAAAAACAATTATCAAAAATTATTTCAAATTTTTTCAAAATAACCCTTGCATAAATTAAGGATGTCTAGTAATATAATAAGCGTTGTGATTGAGATGTCACTCAGATAACTAAAAAATAAAAAAGTTAAAAAAGTTCTTGACTTTTAAAGCTGGTTTAGTTATTATAATAAAGTGCTCTTGATTAAGAGATATGACCCGTTGGTCAAGTGGTTAAGACACGGCCCTTTCACGGCCGTAACATGGGTTCAAATCCCGTACGGGTCACTTATGGAGGATTAGCTCAGCTGGGAGAGCATCTGCCTTACAAGCAGGAGGTCACAGGTTCGAGCCCTGTATCCTCCATCGTTCGGGACTACCGCGGAGACGGTAGTCTTTTTTTATGCAAAAAGAACGAACAAAATAATTTTATCGGTTCAAGTCCTGAAAGGATTCACTATTAACAGTGAAGATGCCTTGTAACCGAATAGCTAATGTCTATATAGGGGGACTATTATGGAAAGACGTTTGTTTACTTCAGAATCAGTTTCTGAAGGACACCCAGATAAGGTTGCTGATCAAATTTCAGATGCTATTCTGGATGCAATGTTGGAAAAAGATCCTAATTCACATGTAGCATGTGAAACGATTGTAACTACAGGTATGGTTTTTGTCTTCGGAGAAATTTCAACTAGTGCTTATGTTGATATTCAAGACGTAGTACGTAAGACCATCTTGAGAATTGGTTATGATCGTCCTGAATTAGGTTTTGATGGCAATAACTGTGCCGTCATGGTGGATATTGATGAGCAATCACCTGATATTGCGGGTGGCGTAGATCATTCACTTGAAACTAGAGAAAATGAGTCTGATCAAGACGAATTGGATCAAATTGGTGCGGGTGACCAAGGTTTGATGTTTGGTTTTGCTATTAAGGAAACACCAGAATTAATGCCTTTGCCAATCTCACTTGCTCATCGCTTAATGAGACGTGTTGCCTCATTGAGAAAGGATCATACTCTAGAATGGCTTCGTCCAGATGCTAAGGCACAAGTTACAGTTGAATACGATGAGAACAATAATCCACTTCGTGTTGATACTGTGGTTATTTCTACTCAAACTGATGCAGAAGTATCTAATAACGAAATTCGTCGAGCAATGATCGATTTAGTAATTAAAGAAGTTATTCCAGCTCGCTACTTGGATGAAAAGACCAAGTTCTTGATTAACCCATCTGGACGCTTCGTTATTGGTGGACCAAAGGGTGACTCTGGTTTAACTGGACGTAAGATCATCGTTGATACTTATGGTGGTTATGCTCGTCATGGTGGTGGTGCCTTCTCAGGTAAGGACCCAACAAAGGTTGACCGTAGTGCTAGTTATGCAGCTCGCTATATTGCTAAAAATATCGTGGCAGCTGGTCTTGCATATCGCTGTGAAGTACAATTAGCCTACGCAATCGGTGTGGCTCACCCAGTATCAATTATGATTGATACAGCTGGTACCGGTAAGGTGGATGATGATCTTTTGACTGAAGCAGTTCGTCATGTCTTTGATCTTCGTCCAGCAGGTATCATCAAGATGCTTGATTTGCGTCGTCCTATTTATGAACAAACTGCCGCATATGGTCACTTCGGCAGAACAGATGTCGATTTACCGTGGGAAAAGACCGATAAAACTCAAGATTTACTTGATTACATCAAAAACAATAAATAATAAAAAGAGGGAGTAAAAATGAAAAAAACAAACGTGTCACTAGTCACGCTTGCGATTTTTATGACTACTTTTATGTCTGGTGTTGAAGGAACGATTGTTTCTACTGCGATGCCAACCATAGTTTCTGATCTGAATGGATTGGAAATTATGAATTGGGTTGTATCAATCTTTCTTTTGATGACGGCTGTGTCAACTCCTTTATATGGAAAACTGGCAGATAGCATTGGGCGAAAGCCAGTTTTTTTATTTGGGATTGCACTCTTTGTCATTGGATCGTCATTGTGTGGCTTAGCTCAGAATATGATTGAATTAATTGTATTTAGAGCAATTCAAGGATTAGGTTCAGGAGCAGTTCAACCGGTGGCTATTACGCTGATTGCGGATTTATATACTTTGCAAAAACGGGCAAAACTGTTAGGACTCAATTCTGGCTTTTGGGGAGTAGCCTCAGTAATTGCACCACTATTAGGTGGTTTTATTGTTCAACATCTGTCTTGGCACTGGGTCTTTTATATTAATGTTCCGATCGGAATTATCGCCTTTTTGCTGGTTATTTTCTATTTAAAAGAACCAAAGCACAATGCCAAATCAAAGTTGGACTTGCAAGGTACAACTTGGTTGGTAATTTTACTGCTAGCTTTGATGTTCTTCTTACAGGATCTTGGCGAAAACACCAATATTGCAATAATGGCTATTTTAGCTCTTTTAATTGTGGTATCGGTAATTGCCTTCTTTAAGGCAGAAAAGCGCGCTAAGGACCCAATAATGCCGTTATCAATGCTGAAAAATAGAGAGTTCCTAGCAATCAATCTAATTACTCTACTTATCTGTGGGGTAGTTATTGGCTTTGAATTCTATATTCCAACTTGGATGCAGGGAATTAACGGAACTAACGCCTCGCTTGCTGGTTTTGCCGTTACACCAAGTTCTTTAATGTGGATTGTAGGTTCGTTTATTCTAGGCTGGATGCTTGGCCGCTGGGGTATTAAGCGGACTTATGATTATATGTTAGGCGTATTGGTGATCACAGATTTGGTATTGCTTTTAGTACCAATTTACACACCATTCTGGGTATTCTGTATTGTCGCAGCCTTTAACGGTACCGCATTTGGGGTTATTACAACGGCATCTCAGGTTCATTCTCAAGTGCTAGTATCTAAGTCTGACATTGGGGTAGCAACTTCATTTAATACTTTGATGAAATATTTGGGTCAAACTATGATGATTTCAATCTACGGTATTGCCTTTAATACGGCGGTAGCTCATGGTTTAGCTAAGCACCCTGGATTGACTCAAGGGATGATGAATAAAATCGTTTCTGCGGAAAATGCCAAGACGCTAGCAGCCAATACGATTCCACAGTTGCGTCAAGTTCTTTTGGGTGGATTAAAAGCCGTATATCTTGTTTCATTAATCGTGATAATTGTTTCCATCGTTTTGAACCGAACATATCGTGATCAAAAAATTAATACCAAATAAAAAATCCAGATGCATCTTTAATGCGTCTGGATTTTTGTTTTAAAAGCTGCGTTTCAACAATTGTTGCGGCATTTTCTTAAGTAATGTTGTTGCACTATTATTTGGAAAAATAGCTAAACAGTCAACCGCTTTTTGGGCATAATCTTGAGCGAGTTTCCTACTTTTCTCAATAACGGAACTATTAACGAGAATTTCTTGAATCAGTTGCATATCTGAAACGGACATTTCACGTTTTTTATTTAAAATAGGCAACAGCTTTTGTCTTAACTCGGGCTGATCAAGTGCAAGCAAAAGTGGCAAGGAATAAACACCGGTAGCTAAATCTTCTAAAGTAGGCTTATTGAGTTTGTCGCTGCCTGTGTAGTCTAATAAATCATCTACAATTTGAAATGCGATTCCTAGATTTTCTCCAAAATTGGCTAAAGCTTCACTTTCTTCGGCATTCCCACCCGCAAAATGTGCACCTTCTTCAGCTGCTAAACGGAAGAGGGCGGCGGTTTTACCTTTGATATCGTTTAGATAATCCGTAAAGGTCTGCTCTAAGTTAAAGCGTTCAGCCATTTGACCGAGTTCTCCATTTAAAATATGGCTCATAGTTTGCGCGTTGCGCACCAGATACTCGTGTTCTGCAGTTGTATCCAGCATTAAATCAAAAAAGTTGGTGAATAATAAATCACCAGCGTACACAGCGACATCTTTGCCAAACTCTGCTTGAATGCTGATATTGCCTCTACGCAGATCAGAATCATCGATGATATCATCATGAATCAAAGTTGCCATATGCAAAATTTCGATAGATGAAGCTAAATTAATAGTTTGTTGATTAACTTTTCCGACTACATGTGCTGCTAATAATAAAAGGCTGGGGCGCAGATATTTGCCACCGTTGTCGGCCATTGTTAATAAAGCAGTCTGTAAACTCTGATGAGGAGTTTGAATGGTGTGCTGAATCAAAGCATCGACTTCAGCTAATTCATCAGCAATAAGTGGATATTTTTTCCAAGGCTTAAAATTTTTCATAAATCGTTTCCTTAAACTAATAAAATTATTATCGTTTAATTGATTTGTTCAAATAGTTACATTACTTATTATTACGCAGATTGTGAATCTAACCAACAAAAAAACTAGTGAAAATTAAATTCACTAGTCTTTTTGTTTATTTTCGCGATTTTTCTAACATTTTTGGTTCAATGTAAAAGTGGTATAAGAATGAATAACCAAGTAAAACAAAGGTAATTCCTTCAATCCAACCTCCAAAGACATCAGATGGATAATGCACATGGACGAATATTCTTGTGTAGCCGATCAAGATCGGGAACAACGCCCAAATGATAATTAATAGAGTTTTCCAGAATTTGCTTTTAATTAATAAAATTGTCAAGATAATTAAAACTCCAAATAATGCGGCACTACCAACTGAGTGACCTGATGGAAAACTGTAGCCATCGGCATAAACTAAATGGTGAACGGTTGGACGTTGGCGCTCAACTGCGTGTTTGATAATCCAGTTATAACCGTTGGCACAGATCATGACGCCTGCTGTGAACCAAGCATAGGCATATTGTTTAAACGTAATTAAAAGAATAAATAAGATAATTGTTTCTATCGTAATCGTGCTGGTATTGCCTAAATTGGTAAAAGTTTTTGCAAAAGCGACATTTGTCGGATTATTATTGCAGACAATGCTGATGACTGCATTGTCGAAACTGTGGATAAACGGTGAACCAGATGAAACAAGCATCGCCCACGCTGCGTAGATGACCACAAAGATTATCTCTGGAACCAGAGTATCTCTTGGTGGATTTTTTGTATTAATCAAAAAAAGTCTCCCCTTGTAATTTTTAGCATTTGTGGTAAATTATAATCATTATCTATAAGAAAATAAAGGTCAGGAAGTAGTAACAAGGATATTTTTTCAGAGAGAGACTGGTTGCTGTGAAGTCTTAGAATGGAATTGTGAACTTGTCCTGGTATTGAAACCTATCGTTGCCATCCGCGTTAAGGAGCGATTAAGGGTCACATTTTTGATGTGGAACTTAGGTGGTACCGCGATTATTTCGTCCTATGATTGATAGAATCATAGGACTTTTTTGTTAGAGAGGAAAAATATGTATAATCACAAAGTTGTCGAAAAGAAATGGCAAGATTATTGGGCAAAGCATGATACCTTCAAGACAGGTACAGATCCCAAGAAGAAAAATTATTATGCATTGGACATGTTCCCATTCCCATCTGGTAAGGGACTTCACGTAGGTCACCCAGAAGGATATACTGCAACCGATATTGTCTCACGTATGAAGCGTGCACAAGGCTATAATGTGCTTCACCCAATGGGTTGGGATGCATTTGGTCTTCCAACAGAACAATATGCTTTAAAGACTGGTGAAGATCCAGCAGTTGTTACTAAAAACAATATTGCCAACTTTAAGCGTCAACTTAACAAGTTAGGCTTTTCATACGACTGGGATCGTGAAATTACTACTAGTGATCCTAACTACTACAAGTGGACTCAATGGGTCTTTGAACAAATGTATAAGAAGGGCCTTGCTTATGAAGCTGAAGTTCCAGTTAACTGGTCACCAGACCTTGGTACTGTTGTAGCTAACGAAGAAGTTATTGATGGTAAAACTGAACGTGGTGGTTATCCAGTATACCGTCGTAATATGCGTCAATGGATGCTTAAAATGACCGCTTATGCAGATCGTCTTTTGGAAGACCTTGACGATTTGGATTGGCCAGAACCAGTTAAGGAAATGCAACGTAACTGGATTGGTCGTTCAGTTGGTGCACAAGTAACTTTCAAGATTAAAGACAGTGACAAGACTTTTGATATCTTTACTACCCGTCCTGATACCTTGTTTGGTTGTTCATACACTGTTCTTGCTCCAGAAAACAAGTTGGTGCAAGAAATTACCACTGACGGTCATAGAGACGAAGTTAATGCTTACATCAAGAAGATTGAATCTAAGTCAGACCTTGAAAGAACTGATTTAAACAAGGATAAGACCGGTGTATTTACTGGTGCTTACGCAATTAACCCAGTTAACGGCAAAGAAGTTCCAATTTGGATTTCTGACTACGTTTTAGCAAGTTACGGTACTGGTGCCGTAATGGCAGTTCCAGCTCACGATGATCGTGACTATGATTTTGCTAAAAAGTTTGATTTGCCAATTAATCAAGTACTTGAAGGTGGCAACTTATCTAAGGCTGCCTTCACTGAAGATGGTCCACACATTAACTCAGAATTCTTGAATGGTTTGAACATCAAGGATGCCAAGAAGAAGATGGTTGACTGGCTTGAAGAACACAACTGCGGTGAAAAGAAAGTTAACTACAAGCTTCGTGACTGGGACTTCAGTCGACAACGTTACTGGGGTGAACCAATTCCAGTTATCCACTGGGAAGACGGTACTACTTCACTTGTTCCAGAGGATCAACTTCCACTTCGTTTACCACATGCAACTGATATCAAGCCATCCGGTACTCCAGAAAGTCCATTAGCTAACTTAACTGACTGGGTAAACGTAGTTGATGAAAATGGTCGAAAAGGTAAGCGTGAAACCAACACTATGCCTAACTGGGCTGGTTCAAGTTGGTACTACTTACGTTATGTTGATCCACACAATGATAAAGAATTAGCTGATTACGACTTATTGAAACAATGGCTTCCAGTTGACCTTTACATCGGTGGTGCAGAACATGCAGTTCGTCACCTTCTTTACGCTAGATTCTGGCACAAGGTTCTTTACGACTTGGGTGTTGTTCCAACCAAGGAACCATTCCAACGTTTGTACAACCAAGGCTTGATCTTGAAGAACCACGAAAAGATGTCTAAGTCAAAGGGTAACGTAGTTAACCCAGATGAAGTGATCGATGAATACGGTGCAGATTCACTTAGAATGTACGAAATGTTCATGGGACCACTTGATGCTTCAATTGACTGGGATGACAATGGTCCAGCATCAACTAAGAAGTTCTTAGATCGTGTATGGCGTTTGTTTGTTAACGACCTTGACCTTAAGGCAATTCCACAAGAAAGAATTGTGGATAAAAACGATGGTGAACTCGACAAGGTTTATGCAGAAACTGTTAAGAAGGTTACTGAAGACTTTGACGCTCTTCACTTCAACACCGCTATTTCTCAAATGATGGTCTTCATCAATGCTGCGCAAAAAGCTAAGAGTATTCCACGTGAATACGCAGAAGGATTTGTTAAGCTTTTGGCTCCAGTTGCTCCACACATGATGGAAGAAATCTGGCAAGTATTTGGTCATGATGAATCAATTACTTATGCTAAGTGGCCAACTTATGATCCAGCTAAGTTAGTTGAATCAACTGTGGAAATTATGGTTCAAGTTAACGGTAAGCTTCGTGGTAAGTTCCAAGCAGCTAAGGATGCAGATCGTGATGCTGTTCAAAAAGAAGCTATGGCTTTACCACACGTACAAAAATTCTTGGAAGGTAAGGACGTTAAGAAGGTTATCGTTGTACCTAACAAGATTGTTAATATCGTTGCTAAATAAGTTAAGTTTTTCCTAAAAGCTTTATGAAGTTGAGCTTTATGAAGCAAATTGAGTGACAATTAATTAGTTAATGCTTTTTATTAGGAAAAATTGATGGAAGAAGAAAATAATTTAGATAGCAAAGATACACAAAGCACGTTTTTAAAGGGCTCTGCCTGGATGACCTTTGGGTCGATTGCTTCTAGAATCTTAGGTGCGTTGTATATTATTCCTTGGTATGCCTGGATGGGTGACTATGGGAATATTGCCAATGCCTTAACTGCGCGAAGTTATAATATTTATACGATATTTATTCTAATTTCGACGGCCGGAATTCCGGGAGCGATTGCCAAACAGGTGGCTAAGTATAATGCCTTAAATGAATATGGAATTGGGCGAAAATTATTCCATAAAGGGTTAATTTTAATGGCCTTCTTGGGAGTAATTTCTGCTGCGATCATGTATTTTGCCTCACCGCTACTGGCATCTAACGGTAGTCAAAGCGATCCAAGACAAATTGCAGTTATGCGTAGTTTGTCTTATGCGATTTTGATTATTCCGATCTTGAGTATCATGCGTGGGTACTTCCAAGGGTATGCGGACATGATGCCAAGTGCGATGTCACAGTTTGTGGAGCAATTTGCTCGAGTAGTTTGGATGCTTTTAACGGCATTTGTGATCATGCAAGTGCAGCACGGCTCTTATGTTCATGCCGTTATCCAGTCAAACTTGGCTGCCGCAATTGGTGCCGCATTTGGGATTGGCCTGTTAGTTTGGTTCTTGTTTTCACGGCGAAAACAATTAGATAATTTGGTTGCTAATTCGAATAATCGGTTAAAAGTTTCCACAACCGAACTATTTGCGGAAATTATTGAACAGGCAATTCCATTTATTATTATCGATTCAGGAATAACTTTATTCTCATTAGTAGACCAATATACATTCCACCCAATGATTGCAGGGCTGGTTCATGCAAGTTCAGATACAATTGAAGATTGGTATGCATTATTTGGTCTTAATGCCAATAAGTTGATCATGATTATCGTGTCTTTGGCAAGTGCAATGGCAGTGACAGCGATTCCGCTTTTGTCAGCTGCACATACTAGAGGCGATTTTAAGAGCATCTCTAAGCAAATTGCTAATACGATGGACTTGTTCTTGTTCGTGATGATTCCTGCTGCATTCGGAATGGCCGCTATTAGTAAACCGATTTATACGGTTTTCTATGGCCCAGATCCATTAGGTAGCAACGTTTTATACTTGTCATCATTTACTGCAATCAGTTTAGGACTTTTTACAGTATTGATGGCGGTTTTGCAAGGTTTGTCAGAAAATGGATTGGCAATAAAATATTTAGTTTTAGGTTTAATCCTGAAGGGCATTTTGCAATATCCGATGATCTTTTTGTTCAAGATTTATGGACCGTTAGTTGCAACCAACTTAGGCTTATTGATGATTGTTCTGTTGTCATTGAAGCACTTAGAAGTACAGTATGACTTTAATTTGAATAGAACAAGCCGCCGCTTGGTTGGTATTACCGCATTTTCGATAGGGATGTTCCTAATTGTTAAATTAGTTGAGATGGGCTTAGGCAAGTTCTTAAACCCAGATCATAGAATATCTGCCTTGATTCTGGTAATTTTATCAGTAGTCGTGGGAATTGTCTTTTATGGCTTAGCCACAATAAAGACAGATTTAGCCCAAAAAGTTATGGGTAGCAAAATTGAGCGAATTTTAGTTAAATTGCATATTCATAGTTAATGAAAGAAGAACGATGATTGATTTCATCGTTCTTTTTGTGTTTGGAGTTAAAACACTGGGGAAGGGATGCAAGTAGGTAATAAAAAAGGAACGAGCAAAACTCGTTCCTTTTTTCATGGTATTCATTATGTAAGAATTATTTATTTGTTTTGATCTAAAAGAATTAGTCCTTTACAACGTCCTTAATGTTCAACCATTGGCTTTTGTTAATCTTAACGATCTTCTTGCCATTAGTCTTCTTAACTGCTTTAGCAGTGAAAGTTGAACCCATTGAAACTTTCTTAGCAGTCTTCTTACCGTTAGCGTTTAAAACGTTAACCTTTTGGTTCTTAGTGTCCTTAACAACAACGAAGATCTTGTCGCCTTTCTTGATTGAAGGGTTAGTAGGAGCAACTTCTGAAACACCTAACTTTGGAGCAGTGAAGCTAGCAGCTTGAGCAGCACCAGAACCAATACCCATGAAACTAATTGAAGCAACTACAACTGAAACAACTTTAACAATTTTCTTTGAGTCTAACATAATGAATACCTCTATTTTCTAAATCACTTTAACTTGTTGGAATTTTTCGTTCCCTCATTTCTTACATTTGTATTATATAATACAAGGGTAAAATAAAACTTTTTTTAAAAAGAAAATAGATGGTGCAAAAGCTTGCTATAATAACTTTTATGCTAAGTTTTGACTAGAAAAATCGCAAAAATAAAAAAACAAAAATTTTTGTTATAAAAAATCCAGATGTCTATTAGAACATCTGGATTTAAATTTTTGAGGCTTAAGTAGTCAAATATTTATTCATGGTGATCGATCAATCTTCTATTGAGATTAATATTAGTTTATTAATGCATTTATATTAGATTATAGTATGTCTTTTTTATTCTATATAAATAGACAAATGAACGTCTTTTTGACTATAAATTGGTCAAATATACAAATCTATTTTTTATTACTTTATGCTAAAATGATGGACGTTAAGTCATGAATATTAAAAAATTATTGTAGGAATTTAAATGAAAGGAAAAGATAACTATAACTCGGTAGATTATTCTTATGTTTTTTCTGCTAAAAAGAAATTGGAGTTAGAGCACGGCAAAAAAGTGCTACTAATTTTGGCAGAATGAAGAATAAGTGGACTGCTGCCGCTGTTATCGCGTTAGCCTCAGGTTCAGTGGTTTTGTTTGTGCCGACTGGAAAAGCGCAAGCAGCTGAAGCTGATGCTGGTGTGAAGACAGAACAAGTTGAGACTAATAAGCAAACTGATCAAGCACAGCAAAAACAAGTAAAACAACCTACGCAGGGTGAAGACGAGATGATCAAACTGATCAAGATACACCAGATCAACCGGTAGGTGATGATGATACTGATAAAGGTTATTATGAAAGTCAAAATCAACCTGTAAATACACCTGATCATATTAAAGGCAACGTTCAAGATGCATGGGACCAAGGTTATAAAGGTGAAGGCATTGCTGTAGCTGTAATTGACTCTGGAGCAGATCCAAGTCATAAAGATTTCCAAACTGCACCTACTAATCCTAAGTTTTCTAAAGAAGACATGGAAAAGATCATCAAGAAGTTAGGTCATGGTCGTTACGTAAGTCCTAAGTTTCCTTATGTGCATAACATGATCACAGGTGATGATGATCAAATTAAAGAAAATAACCAAGATGCAGTAAAAGATGGCTCTCACGGCCAACATGTATCCGGAATTATTGCTGCTAATGGTCAGCCCGATAATAAAAATGGTGAATATGTTGTTGGAGTAGCACCAGAAGCTCAACTATTGTTCTTAAAGTATTTTAGTGATGATGGAACTACGGGTGATGTAGCCGAAGCGATCTATGATGCAGTTAATGCTGGAGCTGATGTAATTGCACTATCTCTTAATAGTGCACCTAATGTGCCCAACTTGAATAACGCCGATCAAAGAGCAATTCGTTATGCTGTTGATCATGGGGTTGTTATTTCCGTTTCTGCTTCCAACGATGGTAATTCTGCATCAATTGATGCATCAAATAATGTTTCTGATAAGGATGACTATTATCCTAATTCAAATTTAGGTAATTACAAGCCATTTAATTCAGGTGATATTGGTGATCCTGCTGACTCTCCAGACGCCATTACTGTAGCGGCTGAAAAATCAGAACAAGATGAAGACAGTAACATGGCAGATTTTACTTCTTGGGGACCACTTCCTGATTATACTTTAAAGCCAGATGTATCAGCTCCGGGTGTGGATATTATTTCAACAGGAAATGATAATAAATACGTTAAGATGGATGGTACTTCAATGGCAACACCATTTAATTCAGGTGTAGCTGCTTTAGTTATTCAACGACTAAAAAAGACCAATCCTAATTTACGTGGTGCAGCTTTAGTTCAAGCAGTGAAGGGCTTGATAATGAGTACTGCTAATCCACAGTTAGACGTAAATAGTGATAATTCTGCTATTGTGTCTCCTCGTAGACAAGGTGCTGGTCAAATTAATGCTGGTGCAGCAACCTCATCACCAGTTTATATTACTGCCGATGATGGAACTAGTTCACTTAGCTTACACAATATTCAAGATTCAACTAATTTCAACTTAACTTTCCATAATTTAAGTGACAAGGACCAAACTTATACCTTTGATGATTTGGGTGGAGGATATACTGAAGATCGTGATCCAGATACTGGATTGTTTAGTGATGTCCAATTAGCAGGTGCACGTGTTGATGGAGAAAATAGTATTACTATTGTTCCAAATTCAACTGCTAAATTTGCCTATACTTTAAAGCTGACTGGTTTGCAAAAGAATCAATTAGTTGAAGGATATTTGCATTTTGCAGGTAACAACGGTCAGGTAGATCTTTTTGTACCATATCTTGGTTATTATGGTGATATGACTAATGAGCACGTCTTTGATAAAAACGCTAATGAAGACGATACTGATATTTTAGGCAACCGTCTTACTAATGAAGATAATTATCCACGTGGTATTGCCGATGAATATTCATTAAAGCAATTTGTTAAGCAGAAAAAACAAGATAATGCCGATTATAAATGGCAACAAGCTGCTCAAGTTTATGATAGTGGTAAAGTTGCATTTTCACCTAATGATGATAATGAGAGTGATTATGTATTACCATTTATGTACTTAAAACAAAATATCAAGGATAGTCCTTAATGACAAGGGTGAAGTAATACGAGTAGTTACTGATGCAAAAGACGTAGCTAAATCATATTATGACAATCACAGCTCTGAAACTACGGTAAGTACAGATGAGTATAAATGGGACGGTAAAGTTTACAATAAAAAGACCGGCAAAATGGAAGTAGCGCCAGATGGTCAATATACTTATCGCTTCATAGCAACACTTTATAATAAGGGACCTCATCAAGTTCAAACTAATGATATGCCAATTATCATTGATACGACTAAGCCTGTATTTAAGAGTTTCAATTATGATACTCAAACTAATACTCTAACTGGTAGCTATGAAGATACTGGTGTTGGCTTCACTGATTATTCGTATGGTACTGTTACTATTAATGATAAAGTTTTCGGTTTCAAATTAAATGAAGGCCAAAATCAGTTTGACAATGATGATAAAACTAAAGGTCATTTCACTGTTAAATTGGATGCTGAGGAACTCGCAGCTTTAGCAAATACTCAAAATAAAATTACTATAGCTGTGAGTGATGCTCCAGATAATACGGCTAGTGAAACTAGGAATATTGCGCCAGTTGCAGGTAAAGCTGAAGTTAGTGTTTGGAATGCAATTACTGGTATGCCATTTGATACCAACAGTGCTGATTATCATGAAAATAAAAAAGTCGACACTTACACTTTAAGAGGTGCGGCTAATCATAATTTCTACATTAATGGTAAATTAGTGCAGGTAGTTAATGGTCAATATGCGGTTCCAGTTGATGTTACTTCAGGAAAGATCGTATTTACTTCTGATGAAGCTGGAAAGAATGAGTTATATACTTTCAAGGTAACAGATGTGGATCCAGATTCTCCAGCAGCCGAAACTAATGATTCAGATGATTCCGACAATTCAAATCCAGGAAAAATTGACTCAGAGGACCTAGGCAATATTAGCTTTGATCATTTTGAAAAGAATGAAATTGATTTTACTAATATAGATGATGCTAAAGAAGATGGATATGACCCATTAACAGGTAACTGGAATGTTACAGGATCTGTTGATCCAGATAAAGTTGCTAGTTTAATTGCAGTTGTGCAGGGTAATTCTGAAAATGATCCAGCTAATTTAATCAAATTTGATAAGGATGGTAATTTTAAATTTACTTTTAAGGCACCTGAAACTGGTCAGAAGGCAATACAGTATATTTATACTACTAAAGACGGAGAAAAATACCGTGGTGTAATTGGAGCAATAGTGGATTTTGAAACTACAACTTTGAATGTCGAATTGCCAACTATCACTAATCAACCAGTTTTGCATATTTTAGGTACTGCTAATGATAATATGAGTGGCTATTCTGTCATAATAGACGGTAATAATATATTTACTCAAAGAAATACCAGGGAAGTTAATAGTTATCCAGAATCTGGCCAATCACTTAATCCATACGGACCATATAACATTAACTATGATGTTAATTTAGATGACAATAATGGTCGGCCAAGTGATCATATCATTACAATTAAGGTAGTGGATCAAGTAGGTAATGTCACTAAGAAGAAATTCAATGTACATTATGATCCTAATTACACGGGGCAACCTGAGATTACGTCAGGTGTTGATATGCCAACTACTTCAGAACAACCAATTAGTAAGCCACGTGTTGTAATTCCAACTAATAATTCTAGTGATACTGAAGTTTCAACAGACACCATCACCCTAATCTTAACTCACAACGCCTTCGTCTATGATGGTGACGGCAATGTTGTAATTACAGACGGCAAGAATACTTTGCTTGAAAAGGGCAATACTATTTCTGCATGGCACAAGGGTCAAATCACTACCTTGGCAGGCAAGAAGTACGTTCAAGTCGGTGATAACAAGTATGTGAAGTTGTTCAACACTTTGCTTAAGAAACTTGTAGTTCACAACTCATACCTTTACGATGCTAATGGCAAAGCAACTGGTAAGAAGCATAAGTTGACCGTTGTAAAGCATGGTAAGTTTGTTTACGTTTGGAACAATGGCGAAGAATTCAGAATTAATGGTAAAAAGTTCTGTCGCTTAGCCAACGGTAAGTTTATCAAGGTAGCTAACTTACAAACCGTTAAAGCAATCAAGATAAAACATTACAGAGCACGTTTATATGATAAAAACGGTAAGTTACTTAAGAAACATATTACTTTGACTAAGGGGAAATGCTACTGGGCATGGAATGATGCCAAGATAGTTAAAATCCATGGTAAGAAATATTACAGAGTAGGAAAGAACAGATATGTTCGTGCAAATAAGGCTGCAAAAGTAAAGATCAAAACAGCCCTAGATGCTGATAAGCTCAAGTAGAAATAGATTTAGATACGAAAAGCCAGGCAAATTTTGCCTGGCTTTTTGACTAGATTGATTTGTAAAAATTTAAGCTTGTTTCATGAAGTCTTTCAATTCATCAATGGAGAGTTGATCACCGTAATCCTTCTCTAAGCGATTTAAGATTTGTTCATCATTGCCGCCGAAATCTTTTAAAGCAGCGATTAACTTTTTTATGCCGGAAACAGTAGCGCTAGCTATGCCTCTTTGCATACCTTGTTGCATACCCTTTTGCATACCTTTTTCTTCTGCTTCTTGCTCTTTTTCAAGCATTCTAGTTTCATAGTCGATCATTTTATCCCTCCATTCTGGATCTTCGTTCATGTCCTTGATTCGCGTTTGAATTTCATCAAAAATGGCATTCAAGTGGACAGGTCGGTCATTAATCAGGTTAACTAAGCCTACCTGATCTGCACTTTCACCATTAGGAATTCCTTTGCCATTAATTATAATTTTTTCTAGTCCGTCCTGAAATTGCTTAGACTTGTTGTGATCTTCATAAGTATGGTAAGTGTATTTGATCCGGCCTTCACCTTCAGGATCGAAGTTGCATAAGAAAATCAAATAGGCCTTTTTCATGTTGCGATAGGTCTTGCCTTTATCGAGAGTATAGCGTTGATCCATTTTAGCAGCATAGTACCGCATTCGCCAGCCAAGGTCTTTTTTATCGGTAGTTTGAGCTTCTACATCGTAAAGGTTGTGCTCGTAATCTTCGACCAGTATGTCGAAGCGTACATCTTTACGCTCACGATGTTTAGGATCTTTAACTTCTTTTTGTTTTTCCGGATAGTAGATTTCTTTGATCTTGAAAGACAAGATGGTTTCAAAAATATACTTGCAAATTTTCTTGTCTGACATGATTTCACCCAAGACCTGATCTTCCAAGAAGCCATACCACGGTTTGATTACTTTAGGTGTTTCTTTCGTAACACACCTGCTTTCTGTAGAGTAGGGCAGAGCCCTCTACTATTTAATACACAAAAAACAGACAAAATTTTTTTGAAAAGTTAAAATAATAGAAAAACTACTAGATCCGTCTGAGAGTCTAGTAGTTTTTGAGTGATATTAATAATTTTAGGAGTCTTAAAAGCCAAAAATCAATTTGGTGAAACTGCTGATAAAATAAATACACCGAGCAATTCAAGTGCCAAAAATGTAATTCCAATAACTGTAGTCATAATTGCCATCCCCTTAGTTTGGAGATAAATAATTGGATATTTATCTTATTCATACTCTTTATCTTTACAATTTTTACTTTAGCATAGAATTACATAAAAATAAAGCGCTTACATTAGAAAAGGAGAAAAAAGACGAAATCTTTCGGAAATCGTCTTTGTCGCCCCTGCCAAGGAAGTCCATTATAGCATTTTGCATAAGTAAAAGTTATAGCTAGCCAGTAATTATAGATATTTCTCAAGCTTAATTTCTAAGCATACAATGTAATTGAGTTGAGCAAAGGAGAAATAAAAATGGCTAGAAACGAAGAAGAAGTAAAGAATTGTTCATTTGGTTTTGGCGAACCTAACACAGCTTATGCGAAATATTTTACTGGTGAGAGTTATTTGAATCCACTTGCTAATAGGGCTAACTGTAGTATTTCAAATGTTTCATTTGAACCGGGATGCATCAATCATTGGCATATGCACACTGTTGCTCAAACTTTGGTTTGCGTTGCAGGTGAGGGCTGGGTTCAAGAAGAAGGTAAGCCAGCTCATAAGATGACACCTGGTGATGTTTATGTTGTTGCCCCTAACACTAAGCATTGGCATGGTGCAGCGAAGGATTCATGGTTTGCGCACCTTTCAATCATGACTGATACTGACAAGGCAAAGTCCACTTGGCTTGAGCCGGTTGATGAAGATTACTATAATAATTTGAAATAATTAAATATGCACGTATATTGAATGATCAAATCGTTTGGATTGGGTCATTTTTTTGTTAGAAAAAGTACGTTAAATAATAGCGATATTTTTAGAAAATAATTTTTGAGCCATTACAAGTAAAGCAGACTATCTTTTTAAAAATGCCTCTAAACCAGCACTAGAACTACAAAGCTAGCGTAATAATCAGTAGCAAAATTAAAGCAATATATTATTAACTGATAATAAAAGTTACGTTTAAATAACTAAAAAACTTTTGCAATTTACATAAAATGTACTAGTACATGGTTGTTGAATAAAAAGCATACGTTATTTTTAATGAGAACAAGATGTATAAAGAAAGCGCAATGCGTGTGAAATTTAATTAATAAGGAATATTAGGGGGTTTTTGATATTGTATCTAAGAATAACCGTATTAAGAAAATGGAAAACGCTGCAGATAGACGGCAACACTTCGCAATTAGAAAATTGACTGTAGGTGCTGCTTCCGTTTTGCTTGGAACTACACTTTGGTTAGGTACTAACGCAAGCACTGCACATGCTGATGTGGCTGATGGCAATACTGAACCTGAAGCACATGAAGCAAGCGATACTCAAGCTGATAACGGTACAAGTACAGCTGAAAAAGTTGTAGTTGAACAAACAAAAACAGATGATAATACTGTTGCTGGTGACAACAATACATCATCTGTTTCAGAAAATTCAGCAATCGAACAGAGTAATTTGGATGAGAGCAATGATAAAGCTGCTTCAAATGATAAAACGAATAATGAGACAGCTGAGATTAAGAATAATACAAATAAGATTGCTGCAACAGTAGATACTTAAAAATTAGAACAAAATAAAGTTGACGCCTCTACTGTTAAACCTAATAATAACACCAAGGTGCAAAATGGTGTTAAAGATACGCTTAAGGAAAATTCTGTTGCTAAGAATACTCAAGCAGATAAGGTTGAACAAACTGTTAAAGATGCCCAAAAAGCTGCTGATTCTGCAGTTGTGTCAGAAACGGCTGGTATAAATAAGATTAATAACAGCGACTTGAATAAAGATGCTGTTGTTTCTGATGCCGGAAAATTGGGTAAGGCTGCAGATGAAAAGCAAGCTGAAACTGTAAATTTCAATTTGGATGATGCTGCATTACAAGGCCTCTCAAAGGAAGGCTCAGCTAACTTAGCTAAGTTGTTCAATACTAGTTTGGCAGTAGCTAATGAGGGTACTGAAAACCAGAATATTAACACTAATCCTAAGAATGAGAGCAAGCCTGTAACTACTTGAGATGCTGTTAGACAAGCAGCCGGTGCAGGTGATAAGAGCGTTAAAATAAAGGGTAATATTACCGCTTCAGATAATTTGAATGTTATCGGTAATTTAACTATTGAAGGTGTTGATGGCGCGACTTTAAGCTTGGGTCAAAATAGTATTGTTAACAATGGTAATTTGACTCTTGATATTACTAAAGATAAGTTAGACGACATTAAGAACTATGCTCTTTCACATACGTCTGATCAAACTTTGGAATACATTAAACACAGCCAAGCAGTAAGTCAGGATTCTGGTTGGAAGATGACAGACGCAGCTGGTAATCCAGTGACAGATCCATATGCTGCAGTAGAATCTCCTAAACTTGATGGTTACACTGCAACTATTAAGTCAACTAATGCTCCTGGCGTAACTCAAGGCGCCGATGGTTCTGAAGTTCAAGCTAAATTAAAGATTAATCCAGATGCTGTTGTAAAAGACGGTGAGTTAACTGATGCTTACAAGAATAATGGCGTAACTGGTATTCCTGAAAATTATGAAACAGTTGTAGTTTATAAGAAGGAAGCAGAAAAAGGTTCAGTAACAGTTAAGTACATCGATGATAGTGCTGATAAAACTCTTGAAACCAAGGATCTTTCAGGTGAAGTTGGTGAAAAGAGTGATTACTCAACAGCTCCTACAATTGAGGATTATACAGATAAGGGTTATAAGCTGGTTAGCGATGATTATCCTAAATCTGGTGTAACTTTCACTAAAGAGCCACAAAAGTATGAAGTACACCTTAAACACACTTACAGCCCAGTAACGCCTGATGATCATCACGATGTAGATCCTAATGAAGTTACTAAGAATGTTAAGGAAACTGTTCATTATACTGGTGCAGGTGACAAGACTCCAAATGATAATGTTCAAAACGCAACTTGGACTCGTCATTTAACTAAGGACAATGTAACTGGCAAACTTGTTCCAAATGGTAAATATGATACTCCTTGGACTCCAAGTGAAACCGATTATAAGGCAGTTCCATCTCCAAAAGTTGATGACTACACTCCAGATAAGGAAACCGTACCTTCAACTCCATTAACTATGGACGACATTAATGTTACTGTAACTTACACTAAGAATGAAACTCCAGTAGTTCCACCGGATAGTCCAAACCCAATTCCAGCCCCAACACCAACTCCACAGCCTTAACCTAAGAAGCCTGAAACTCCAAAGACTCCTGAAAAGGATAAGACTCCAGAGCCTGATGTTCCTGAACCAGATGAGCCAGAGCCTGATGAATCAGACGAACCTGATGTACCAACACCACGTCGTCACCACAAGAATAAGAAGCATACGCCAGCTCCAAAGCCAGCAAATAACTGGTCGAACAACTATGCTCCTCATGGTCAAAATGGTTACTACAACAACTTCGGCCCTCATGGTCAAGGCACTCCAGGACCAAATGGCGGAACTATTATGCCAAACGGTGAAGTACTTGACCGCAACGGCAATGTAGTTGGTTACATTGATGCAAACGGTAAAATTCACTACACTTTGCTACAAACTGGTGAAAATCAGAGTGAAGGTGTAGCTGCAGCTGCCTTAGGTGGCGCTGTTGTAGCCATCGGCCTTGTTGGTTTGGTCGGTGTGAAGAGACGTCACACGAATTAAATCAACATCTTAGATACCTTTTCCCTATATGAAGGGCGATGCATGTGCATCGCTCTTTTTTTGTGTGAAAATATTGACTTATAAAAAGTAAGTGATATGATAACTATAGAATTAAACGAAAACGTAGAATACTTAAGGAGAAAATAAAATGACTGAAAAGAAACAAGATAAGGAAAAATTACAATCAGCATTTGCATCACTTAATGATAATGATAATTTAAGTGCGGGCGTTTGTGGTCCAGATGGCTGTGAAATTGACTGGAGCAAGGCAAAGAAAAATACCAAAGATGATCAAAAATAGTCTGAATACTATCCCAGATAATGCTGTTTTATATTTTGACAATGATTGGTGTGCTCAATGTTACGGTGAAACAAATGTTGTAAAAGATTTCACTCAAATAGTTGGCGATGTGGTTCCTTTCTATGAAATAAATGTCAATGAAAAACCAGAATTAGCCCAAAAATTTGAGGTATGGTCAGCTCCCAGCATTGTTTTGATCAAAAATGGAAAAAAGGTTGATCAGTTTAGTAAGTTTTTAGATTTTAACCAGTTTAAGACGTTATTTAATTACTATTTTAGTTCGTTAAAATCGAAAGAGGTGAAGGAGCATGCAAGATAAACTAGCAATTGCCTATCAAGATAGGGCTTTTGATCAAGTGTTGCGCATTGGGAAAGCCGTCAGCAATCTGACACGTTTAAAGATTATTTTTATTTTAGATCAAGGCCCTAAGTCCGTAGAGGAAATTTCAAAGGCAATCAATATTAGCGTGGGCACAACCTCTAAGAATTTACAAATATTAAAGCAAGTAAATTTAGTTAAGGAAGAAAAAAGCAAGAACTTTGTCTTTTATGCGTTGGCAAATGAGCAAGTAAGTCAACTGTTAATGCTTTTGACGACTTTAGCAGAAAAAACATTGCCAGAAATGAGATGCCTTGAAAAAACATATGATACTTTGCCGCAAACTGAAATAGCGGATCTATCAAATCAGGATAGCGCTACAACCTACGTTTTAGATTTACGTCCGACCGATGAATTCAATAATGTACATTTACCGAGGGCTCATAATATTCCATTTAATGAAATTGATTTTACTAATCTACCCTTTAGTCCTAATCAAGAAGTAATGGTTTATTGTCGTGGTCGACTTTGCGGTTATGCAAATCTGGTTGGCAATGAATTAAAAGCTAGAGGCTATACGCATGTTAGTGTTTTTAACCATAGTGTGACAGAATGGCAAAAGGAAAAAGCCAAAAATTAGATACAAGCTTTTGAATTAAATAGTTGACTTACAAAAAGTTAGTGATACTATATAATTATAGTTCAACGAATTTATAGAATATTAAAACTTAGCGAGGTAATAACGATGAAAGAATACGATTTAGCTGTAATTGGTGCAGGTCCTGGTGGTATGACAGCCGCTCTTTATGGAGCTAGAGCTAACTTGAAGGTTGCAATGATTGATCGTGGTGTTTATGGTGGTCAAATGAACAACACTGCTGAGGTTGAGAATTACCCAGGTTTTCCATCAATTATGGGACCAGAATTGGGTGAAAAGATGTATAAGAGTGCAACGGATCAAGGCGTTGAATTCGTCTACGGCGATGTGCAAAAAATTGAATTAGATGGTCAAAAGCGCATTGTTAGAATGGATCCAGAAGACATTACAGCCAAGGCAGTAATTATTGCAACTGGTTCAACCAATCGTAAGCTTGGCATTCCTGGCGAAGAAGAATATAGCGGTAAAGGTGTTTCCTACTGTGCTGTCTGCGACGGTGCATTTTTCAAAGATGAAAATGTGGCTGTAGTTGGTGGTGGTGATTCCGCTATTTCTGAAGGTCTTTACCTAGCAAACTTAGCCAAGGATGTTGATGTAATTCACCGTCGTGATCAACTTCGTGCTGAAAAGGTTTTACAAACACGTGCTTTTAATAATCCTAAGATGGAATTTACTTGGGATAGTGTTCCAGTTGAAATTGTTGGTGATGAAAATAAAGTTACTGGCATCAAGGTTCACAATAAGAAGACTGATGAAGATAAGGTAATTGATGCTTCAGGTATCTTCATCTACATTGGTAATGTGCCAAATAGTGAACCATTCAAAGATTTAGAGATTACTGATGATCAAGGTTGGATTATTACTAATGATGAAATGGAAACTACTGTGCCTGGCGTTTATGCAATTGGTGACGTTCGTCAAAAGAAGTTACGTCAGATTGTTACAGCAGTTGGTGAAGGTGGTATTGCCGGTCAAAACGCCTTTGAATACATTAGTGAATTATCAGACTAATGAGGAAAAAGATGAAAATCAAATACTGGTCAGATATTGCATGCCCATTTTGCTATATTGGTTCTACTAGAATGAAAAAGGCAATGAAGGAAGTTGGCATTTATGATGATACTAAGTTGGAGCTTAAGTCATTTCAATTAAATCCAATGGAAGCTGAGACTGCTAAGAGTGGAGATTATATCAATCACTTTACTGGTGGTAAAAAAGAACTCGAAGCAGATGCTAAACAAAAGATGGCTTACATTACCCAAATGGCTGCTGGTGAGGGCTTAGAATTTCATTTGGATAAAGTTGTACCTACTAATACAATGGATGCTCATCGTTTGATCAAGTTAGCTGAGAGTAAAAATGATCGTGACTTGGTAGAAAGAGTAATCAGTCGTTTTTACAAAGTATACTTCACTGATGGTAAGTCAATTGCGGATAAAGACGTGTTGACAGCAGCTGCAGTTGAAGCAGGTCTTGATAAGGATGAAGTAGAAAAAATTCTTGCTTCTGATCAATATGAACGCCAAGTTGTAGGGGATGAAGTTGAAGCACAACAATTAGGTATCCAAGGTGCACCATTCTTTGTAATCAACAATAAATATGCAATCAGCGGTGCACAACCATATGAAGTATTTGTGCAAGCATTAGAAAAAGTTAAAGCAGAAGAAAAGTAAGCTAATAATAAAAGTCGTTGCTCTGTAGTGAGTAACGACTTTTTGTTTGGCAAATAATCGGTTAAGCTTGTTTCATGAAATTTTCTAATTCCTTCTTAGTGAATTGATCACCGTAATCAGCCTCTAATCGATGTAAAATTTGCTGATTAGTTCCACCAAAGTCTCTTAAAGCAGAAATTAGCTTTTTAAGTCCACTAATAGTAGCTTCTTCTTTACCTTCTTGTTTTTCTTCTAAAAGTCTTGTCTCGTAGTCCATAATCTTGTCCTTCTATTTTCCTTTAGCATTTATTATAATGGCATCAATTTAATACGCAAAAAGTTGGCAAATTTTTTTCAATGATTGAAAAAATATAAATGATAGAATTAAAGTTAGATTTATGATCGATGAATTGAAAATTAATAGAAATATACACGAGGAAAATATGAAGGATATTAAATTAATTGCAATTGACATAGATGGGACCTTATTAAATAGTGAGCGCAAATTGACACCAGGTGTAATTTCTACCATTAAACAAGCAAGTGCTGTAGGAAAAAAGGTGGTTATTTGCACCGGCCGACCACTTGCTGGGGCACGTGAATATCTTGAACCGTTAGGTCTTGATGAGCAAGATGATCAATACATCATCAGCTTTGGGGGTGCTTTGGTTGAAACTACAACTGGCCACGGTTTAATTGAAGAAACTTTATCATATGATGACTATATTAGAATTGAAGCATTAGCAAGAAAAACTAATTTACATTTTCATGCTAGTAGCGATGATTGCGTTTATACTGCTAATCGTAATATTGGTAAATATACTGTACATGAATCTGTATTGTGTAGTATTGGTATTAAATATCGTACCCAGGAAGAAATGGCTGATAAAAAGATTTATAAATGCATGTATGTCGATGATCCTGATGTTTTGAGCGCAGCAATGGCCAAGTATCAAGCTGATTTTGACCAATTAGCTAAGGAATATATGGTAGTTAAAAGTACGCCATTTTATCTTGAAGTTAATCGTAAAGGTGTCAATAAGGGAACAGCTTTAAAGGCATTGACAGAAAAATTAGGATTGACTCAAGATAACGTAATGGCAATTGGGGATGAAGCTAATGATCTGAGCATGATTGAGTACGCTGAAACTGGTGTTGCAATGGGGAATGGTACTGATTTAGTTAAAAAAACTGCGGATGTGGTAACTGCTGATAATGATCATGATGGAGTTGCTCAAGCAATTAAAAATATTTTATAGTGTGAGCGGATACGGATAGCTCTATAATAGAGTTAGAAAGAAGGTCTCGCTTATGGCTCAAGATGAAGAAAGAATTATTAGAGATAAAATTGAATATATTGTTAATCATGATGAGGAAGTAAAGAAAAATCCTGAATTGATGGAAATTGTGCGGACAGCTTATGGCAGAAGGGCTGCTGGTAAGCCGATGCAAGAAGTAGCTTTAGCACTTGATAAGGCTTTAGCAGGATATATTATTAGCCACGGTGATGATACACCTGACAGTATTTTAGATTTGCATGAAGAAATGCAAAAATTATCTGGAATTTAAAAAAATACCCCATAGTGCAGTAGCTTTGCATTAATGGGGTATTTTTGGTTTTAGAGTCATTTGAATGTAGGCGAATACAAAAAGGCTATACTAAAAGTAACAGAGTATTATTTTAGTAGAAATAGAGGCCTATTATGACAAGACATAAATTTAACGTTGGAAAATGGCTTCCCAGCGATCAAGAATTTGAAAATAAATGGGTAAAAAAGGTTTATGAAGAAGCAAAGAGCGAAGAGCGAAGAAAATAAGAATTTGCTTCCACCGGTTCAAGCTTTAAAAGAATTGATTGAATCAAATCGTTATATTTGGAATTTGTTTCAGATGATGTTTGATGAAATTCCTCAGAAAGATGTTGATACACCTGCAGGAACACCGCAGGTTCGAGACTATCACGAACTTTTATTAGTGCTTAATCGGCTAATTCAACGTGCTCCGGAATTTAATACGACTGGCTTGGTTGGCACACCGATTAATGCCGTACTTGATTATCCAATGGGAACTCGTACCGGTTATGTTTTATTTAACGATCCACGTGTTAATGCCAAGATGAAAAATATTTTGGATTACTGGGGTCGGTATTTACAAAGTGAAGATTCTAGTTATGTTCTGAATACTTCAGATAAAGGCTGGCTTTCACCGTATGCTTTAAATGAAATAGCTAAAGAAGCAGGCGGAGATAATTTCGTGGACTTATTTGCTGTGCATTCAACAGATGTTAAACAAAAATTAGGTTATACTTCATGGGATGATTTCTTTACTCGTAAGTTTAAGCCATGTATTAGACCTGTAGCATCCCCAGATGACGATGACGTGATTGCTAATGCCTGTGAATCTGCACCATTCCGTATTGCGCATGATGTACCACTTAAAGCTAAGTTCTGGATCAAAGGGCAGCCATATTCATTGATTGATTTGTTGCACAATGATCCGTGGACATCAAAGTTTGAAGGCGGTACATTGTATCAGGCATTCTTAAGTGCTCTTAGTTATCACCGCTGGAACAGCCCAGTTAGTGGCAAAATCGTTAAAGCATATAATTTAGATGGTACTTATTATGGTGAAGCTTTGGCACAAGGATTTGAAAATCCAAATGGTCCTGATAAGGTTGCCGCAAATAATTTTCAGGCATTCTTGACATCGACTGCTACTAGAGCAGTGATCTTCATTCAGGCTGATAATCCTAAGATTGGTTTGATGTGTTTTGTTGCTGTCGGCATGGGTGATGTTTCTAACAATGAAATTACCGTGCGGATTGGTCAACATGTTAACAAAGGCGATCAGTTAGGGATGTTCCACTTTGGTGGGTCAACTCACGTTTTGCTATTTAGACCAGAAGTTAAGCTTGATTTTGATATGCATGGACAAACTCCAGGTCTTGATACGACTAATATTAAAGTACGTGAAGCCATTGCACATGTAGAATAAAATTAATGTTAAAAAAGGCGAGGAAACTGTTTTAAGCAACTTCCTCGCCTTTTTTAGTTATTCATTGTCTTTAGAATCTGATTCTTTTTCATCATTTGTTTTGGTAAAATCACCATCCATACTGTTAGGACGACCGGTGTGATAATCTGTGTCGTGTTTTTCAGCTTTAGGTGATGATGCACCAGGTTCTGGCATTACCATTGCGGCAATGATGTAAAGTGCGATGCCAGGGAAGATACCAGTGAACAGAATTACAGCTGCACCGATAATTCTTACCCAAGCTGGATCAAAGCCGAAGTAGTCAGCGATACCACCGAATACACCAGCTAAAATTTTATCAGTTGATTTAGTTAATCTTTTTTGCATAATAATAGCCTCAGTTCTATTTGCTATTGCTTATCTATAATTATACAGCAAGTGGCGGTGCTAGAGAGAATTACAGATCTATTTTAAGAATAGATTAACAATAAAAGGTAATATTAATAGCTTTATTTATTAATGTGACTTATAATTTTAGTAAAATATAAACAAAAAGCAGAGAATAATTATGACAAGTATCAGAGATGTAGCCAAAATAGCCGATGTTTCTCCAGCAAGTGTATCAAGAATTTTAAACCATGACAAAGCTTTTCACATCAATGAAAATACGCGAAAAAGAGTAATTGATATTGCAGAACGAATGAATTATTCCAAAGTTAAGAATAAACGAGGCCCCAAAGGTAAAAAGGGAATGGCGATAGGTTTAATTTTACGGCATACAGAGGAAAATGAACCTAGTGATCCATATTTTAAAAATATCCATACTGGAATTCTTGATGAAGCTGCTAAGTGGCGGCTTGATACCGAAGCATTATTTCGAATGCATGACAAAAATAAAGATCTTGATCAGCTTTCCAAGTACGGTCCATTATTTTGATTGGTCAGATGACTGATGATGCAATTAAAAGGATTAAAGCATACAATGAAAACGTGATTCTAGTAGATGCTAATCCAACCATTGAGAATTGTGATTATATTTGCAACGACTTCGGTACTCGTACGCAAAAAATTCTTAATTATTTATATGATCTGGGGCATCGAAATATTGCTTATATTGGCGGTAACTCTAGTGTTGTTGCCATGAACGGAAAAACAATTATGTTAGACAGGGATGCAAGAGCCGAGGCTTATTCAGATTGGATGCGGATAAAAGGTCTTAACAAATTTGAGCATCTTTACATTGATAATTGGTCAATTGAAAATGGCTTTCGTTTATGCAACCAAATGATTTCTGAGTTAGATGAGATGCCTACGGCTATTGTGGTGGGAAGTGATCCGATGGCTTTAGGTGTTTATAAGTCTTTAAAAAATCATCAAATTAATATCCCTAATGACGTTTCTATTGTCAGCTTTGATGATGTCGAAATGACTAATTACTTAATTCCATACCTGTCTAGCGTTTATATGGATTCAAGTGAAATGGGAAAAACGGCGGTACGGTTAGCTAAAGATTTAATGATTGAAAAAGCCAAAATGCCATTAATAATTACTTGTAGAAGTGAATTACATTTGCGCGATTCAGTGAAAAAGATTAGATGAAAAATTTAGTCTTTTTTATTTTGCCTCTTGCGTAAACAAATACTAAACATTTATTACGATAAATGTAAACAATAAAAGCGGCTACACAAATAGGTAGCTTTATTATGAAAAAGTTTTTAGATTGGATGCAAAAGAAATTAGTTCCGTTTGCATCTATTCTTGGTCAGAATAAATATCTGACTAGTCTTCGTGACGGTATGATGGTCGCATTCCCAGCTACTATGTTTGGTGCGATTATGGTTATTTTACAAAATTTACCCCAAACTTTTGGTTTTGCAGGTTTCTTACCAAAAGGTGTGTTAGAGTTTATCGATAATTTCTTTGCACCGGTTGGTAACGCCACAATGAGTATTTCTGCGATGTTTATTGCATTTGGTGTGGCTTATCAATTAGCAGGTAAGTATAAACAACCTAAGGTATTTGCCGGTGCTGTTTCATTATCATGTTTTTTGATGCTTACTTTAGTTGGAACGGATAAGACGCAAGGTGCCTTTTTCCCAATTCAACAACTTGGTGCACAAGGGATGTTTGTAGCAATTATTACGGGTATTGTATCTTGTGAATTATACTGCCGTATAAGTATGAAAAATATCACAATTAAATTGCCTGATTCAGTACCACCGATGATTGGTCAATCATTTGTTGCCATCATTCCAGGCGCTGTTCCATTATTCTTATTTAACTGTATTAGATTTTTCTTCACCTATACTCCATACAAAGACGCAATCGACTTTATCTATAAAGTTTTGCAACAACCATTAATGGGATTAGGCGATACTTTACCAGCTGTTTTGCTGTCAGTATTCTTTATGCAATTATTCTGGTGGTTTGGTATTCACGGTACCTTATTGGTCGATTCAATTATTCAACCAATCATGGACTCATTAGCTTTACAAAACTACAATGCCTATCGTAGCGGAGTAGATGCGGGACACTTGCCACACATTATTAACACTACATTCATGGGTGTCTTTGTTATGCAAGATTTGCAATTGGGAATTGCTTTGATTTTTGCATTCTGGCTTGCAAAATCAGCTCGAATGAAAGCAACTATGAAAACAGTTTTAGTACCATCAATCTTCAATGTATCCGAACCATTAAGAATTGTCATGTTGACTATGTTAAATGGGATATGAATCAGAATATCACTGAAGCTTATTCGCCATATTTAAAGTAACTTCATTTGCCACAAGGTGAATTTTTCCATCGTTATATTTTGGGTGTCTATCATTTATATAAAAAATTACTCACTAATTTTCCTAACTTGTTAATTGAAGGCCGTGCTAGCGGTGGTGGCCGTTATGATTTAGGCATTATGTTCTATAGTCCACAGATTTGGCCGAGTGACGATAGCGATGCAGCTGAACGACTTGATATCATGTCTGGCACAATGCTAGCTTATCCTTTATCAGTTTTTAGCAATCATGTGTCTGCCGTTCCTAATGGACAGGTTAGAAGAATCACTAGTTTAAAGTTTAGACAAGAACTTACTTCATTTGGTCCGCTGGGTTATGAACTAGATTTAAATGCACTCTCTTCTCCCCAAAAGCAAGCAATCCATGACCAAATTGAATGGTATAAGAGTAAACGGGATCTACTTGTTAATGGCCACTTTGAGCAATTAGTGCCCTTAGAAGATCAAAATAAATATGCATGGAGCGTAAAACAAGATGAAAAACAAATCATTAGCTTTTTCCGTAAATTAGCTAAGCCAAATGATACGCTTGATCGTTATCTTTCCCTCTCAAATTTAGATCAAAATGCAGACTATATCATTAATCAAAAAAATAAGGTTAGTGGTAGAGTACTTACTAATTTTGGTTTGCGTGAACCATATAAATTCAATGCTTCTAATGGCGATACAGCCCAAGTGACTGGTGATTTTCAGTCGTATCTCTTTGAAATAGAAAAAGAATAGCAAAAAGGCCTAGCAAATACTGCTAGGTCTTTACTTATGCCCGCTAAAGGATTCGAACCTTCACTCAGTCACCTGAACAGCGACCTGAACGCTGCGCGTCTGCCAATTCCGCCAAGCGGGCATTTTTCTCATGTACATGAATAATAATACCAAATATTTGGTAAAATGTAAGCATAAATATACTTTATTATTCAAAAGGACGGGTTTCATGTTTTTTAGTAAAAAGATAAAACGAGCTGTTATTAGCCTCGTTGCTCTTATTTCGTTAGTATCGTGTGGTGCAACATTTTCAGCACCTGTTAAGGCGGATGTGGCTAATTATCAAACGGATCAAGTTAAATTAGATGTCAAGTCAGCAATCGCCATTGATAGTAACAGTGGCCAGGTTTTGTATGCAAAAAATGCAGATAAGACTTTGCCAATTGCTTCTATGACTAAACTTGTGACAGTTTACTTAACTTTAAATGCAATTAAGAATCAAAAACTATCTTGGGATCAAAAAGTTAAGCCAACCGCTTCTATTGTGAAGGTGGCTAATAATGCTGAGTATTCAAATGTACCTCTTAAGATGGGACATTCTTATACTATTAAGCAACTTTATCAAGCAACTTTGATCGAATCAGCTAATGGTGCTGCCATGCTTTTAGGACAAACTATCGCTGGTTCACAAAAGGCATTTATCGATCAAATGCGTGCACAAGTGAAGAAGTGGGGTATTAAAGATGCCAAAATTTACACTGTTTGTGGTTTGCCAAATGGCAATGTAGGCAAGGATGCATATCCTGGTGTAAGTAAAAATGCTGAAAATTCTATGTCAGCTAAGGACATGGCAATTGTAGGTCAAAACTTAATCAAAGATTTTCCTGAAGTATTAGAAACTACTAAATTAGCTCATTTAGACTTCAAAGACCAAGGTCATACTACTAAGATGGCTAACTTTAACTGGATGCTCAAGGGTCTTTCACAATATGATAAAGCTTATCCAGTCGATGGTTTAAAGACGGGTACTACTGATGCCGCAGGTGCTTGCTTTATTGGTACTATCAATCATGCAGGTGCACGTTTAATTACTGTAGTCATGGGTGCGCGTCACAAGGATGGTACTGACCCTGCACGTTTTATGCAAACTAAGAAGTTAATGAACTATGTCTTTACTAAGTATCGTCCAGTAACTTTTAACGCAGGTAGTCAAATGGCTGGTGCTAAAAACATCAAGGTAACTGATGGAGATAATGCCACTACTAATTTGGGTCTTAAAGAAAAGACAACAATTTGGGATCCTGCTGATGGTAAAACCTTAGTAGCTAAGTTAAACAAGCAAACAGTTGAGGCACCAATTACTAAAGGTCAAGTAGTAGGCAATTATCAATTTAAGTCTGGCAATGAAAAGATTGTTTCATTATCAAATCCTAATGGAATGAATGTAAAAGCTAAGGCACTTGCCGCAAATAGTAAGGTTAATTTCTTTGTAAGAATTTGGCGGATGCTTTTCGGGGGCAGATAAAATGACGGAAATAACTGAAGACATTTTAAAGAAAGTTATCAAAAAAAGAGCAAGTGACAGCTACAAAGGAAAATATGGTCGCGTGCTTTTAATTGGCGGTAGTGACAACTATGGCGGCGCAATTATTATGTCTACTGAAGGTGCTATAAATGCTGGTGCTGGGTTAGTAGCTACTGCAACACATCCTATGAATTTATCTGCTTTGCATGCTCGTTTGCCAGAAGCGATGTTTATTGACTGGCGCGATAGCAAGTTAGCGGATTTAATCAAAAAGGTGGACGTAGTTGTCTGCGGTCCTGGACTTGGGATGAGTGATTTAGCTAAACAAATTTTGGTAATTCTAAGAAGATGTACTTCAGAAAGTCAAACCGTGGTTTTGGATGCTAGTGCATTAGATTTAATTAGTGAAGACAAAACATTATTGCCTGCTAATGCTGGGCACTTGATTTTGACGCCACATCAAATGGAATGGCAAAGATTAAGTCAAATTCGTATCCCATTTCAAACAGATAGTGCTAATGTAGATGCTCTTAATCAGTTAATTCCGGATAGTAATGCAATGCTGGTTTTAAAATCTAATCATACACATGTTTATGATGGTACAGGTCAATTCTTTGTTAATCCAATCGGTAATCCTGGCATGGCTACTGGCGGCATGGGTGACACTTTGGCTGGAATCATCGGTGGTTTTGTTGCACAATTTGGTCCAAGCGTCGATACAGTTTTAGCAGCTGTTTATATTCATTCTTTAGCTGGTGATTTAATCAATAAAGATGATTATGTAGTTAGACCAACCAAAATTTCTAAAGTATTGCCTAAATTAATGAAAAAATATTCCGAATTAGACTAAACATGTTAAAATCTTATATAGTCATAAAAAACATCCCCATTATTAGGGATGTTTTTTAACATCATGCTATGAATACGCGTAGCATATTTCAATAAAACTAAAACTATTAATTAAAGAAGATTGCTATATTTATGAAGAAAAATATTGTTATTGGTGTTGCTAGTATTGTAATCGCATTCGGAGCTATTATTGGTTTAGCTAAGGCTTGTGCACCTAAGTCTGACGTTTCTCAAGAAGCGGTTTCTACTCAAAAAGTCGCTAAACAAAAGAAGAATAAAACTAAAAAGAAAAATTCTAAAGTAGATAGTGATATTTTGCGTCCATATAAAGATCCAAAGGATCTTAGAAAAGCCGGGACTTGGAATAGAAAGAGTGAAACTAAAAAGCACCCTAAGCTTAGTCCTACTGAAAAAGATTTAACTTTAAGAGTATCACTTGAAGGTAACCGTACCTATTTGCTTAGAAAAGGCAAGGTAATCTATACCATGTTGTCAAGTGGTGGTATTTATAAAAAAGGTAAGTCACTTACTCCAACAGGAACTTATACCATCCAAGCTGGCCGAGGTGATAGTTTCTTTAATTATGAATTAAATGAAGGGGCAAATAATTGGACAAGTTGGAGTCCAGATAATGTTTACTTGTTCCACTCTGTGCCAACTAAAGCTGATGGTAACTACAATATGAAGGAAGCTGCTAAATTGGGCAGAACTCAGGGATCTCATGGTTGTATTCGACTTAGTGTGCCAGATTCCAAGTGGCTAATGGACAATATTCCTGATGGCACTAAGGTTGTAATTAAAGATCGTTAATGCAGAAAAAGCGTTACTCAGTTTTGAGTAGCGCTTATTTTCATAGTGAGTTAAGCCATTCGAGTTGTCCTTCGTTGCGTGAGATAGCCCGCGTTAAGATCAAATAATGACCATAATTCTTTTTAATATTTTTTTGATCACTGAATAGTAATTTCTTGCGTGCATATAGGTGCTGCAATTGTGATTTGATTAATGCTTTTTCTTCGTCAATTAATTCCGCAATCCGTGGATCATTTTGATCATTGATAAAAAATAATTTAAGTGAAAAGAGATCATGACTAACAGCTAATTCTGTGATAGGTTGCTTTATCCAATTTTCTAACTGGAGAGCGCCTTTTTTAGTTAGTGAATAATTGATCTCTTTTTCGTTGTTTTCCTTTTGAGTTCCAACGATCCAGTTATCTGCTAGCATCTTTTTGAGTTCAGGATAAATTTGGCTGTGGGATGCTTTCCAGAATTCACCAATTTCTTCATTAAATTGATTCGTTAATTCTTTACCTGTTGAATTAGGATTTTGGTTTAAAATTCCCATAATGATGTAGGGAAGTATACGTTTTTTGGGCATGAAATCTTCTTTTCTTTAATTGATAAGTTCATTTTACCAAAAAAGAAGAATTAATTATTTTTGAATGTACTTGTGATCGTCTTTTTTAATAATGTGGTAATTTTCGTCGTAATAATTACCGTTTCTAATATCGTCAGTTATACCTTCATAAGGTGCTTCAGCGATAGTTTCTTCATTATCTACGCCTGCATCTCCGATATAAGTGATTTTGGCAAATTCTGGAACTACCATCTTTGGGTAGGTATCGTATTTTTCACGAGATTCATGCATTAAATCGATGTGTTCGTTTTGGTAACAAACCGTGATTTCAGGATGATCTTGGACCCACTTAGGGAAGAAAATAGTTCCATTTAACTTGTGTTCATTAGGAACAAAGTCAAGGGCAACGTCAGTACCAGTTAGTTCAGTCCATGCGATCTTGTATACACCATCAGTTAAAAGATTGATGTGAGCTTCTTGGTCTTTTACCCAACGACCAGCTACCATACCACCGTGAATGCGGTAATCAACAGTGTGATCATTCTTGCAGTACCATTCATATTCCCAACCATTGTCATAAGTGTAGATAAAGTGCGTACCCACGAAATCTTCTAAGGTGTGGAATTCTTTGTTCATGTTGTTTAATTTTGCCATTCTTTTCCCTCCTGTTGGTAAATTATTTATTCATATGTTTATTAGTCGTTATCGACATAAATGTTATATGTCGATATTTACATAAAATGCAATAACTTTTTAAATATAAATTTTTGGCAATTTCTCACGAAGAAATTGTCCCTTTTTGCGTAATAAATAGTAGAGGTATTTTTTACCTCAAATTATGTAAAGGACGGTATAATTGTGGTACGAAACGAAAACCATAATCTAACGATCACTCGTGATCCCATCTTTGGACATGTTTTTAGCAAACCAGAGAATTGCTTGCATTTATTGCAGAGTATTCTTCCAGATCTGGGGATAACTGAAATCGAAGTTACACCTCAGAAGCAGTTAAACAAGAAATTGCTAGAGAAGAATGTCATCATGGATCTGTGGGCAAAGAACAAGGATGGAAAAATCTTTGATGTGGAAATGCAAACGACCAAGCAAAAATGGCCTGGCGTCAGATTTCGCTATTATCAATCCATAGCAGATCAGGATTCATTGAAGCCTGGCGAAGATCTTGATCAAATTGGGGGAACGTATATTATTTTCATTTACCCATTTGATCCATTCGGTGAAGGAAAATATATTTATGAAGGTGCGTTTCTTTTAGATAAAGATAATCCTGATTCGCAAGCTAATACGAAAACACATTGGATTTCGATTAATGCCAGGGGCTATAAAGGTAAGATTACGTCAGAACTGAAAGATTTTTTGAATTATATTAAATATGGATTGACTAAAGATAGTAGCAATTTTATTAAGAAGATTGATCGGGAACATTTAGATTACATTAGAAGTACAGAGTGGAGGGATGCCAAAATGAGCTTAGACGTACTATTGGCTGATGAAAGGGCAGAAGCTAGAAAAGAAGGCCGTCGACAAGGCCGTAAAGAAGGCATAGTAGAAGGAAAATTAGAAGGTAAACTGGAAGCTCAAAGAATAGGTGTAAAAAAATTCGTTCAAAATGTGCGCGAACTTGATCAGTCTGATGATTGGATTATGTCTAAATTGATCAAAGACTATGGCAAAGATTTTAGTGAAGCTGAGTTAAAAAAGTTGATGCTAGAAGCAGAACAGGAATAGTTTTTTACTTAAATTAGTAGCCAGCACCATTCTTTCCTGCTATAATCATCTTTGCCAGTAAGTTAGAAGTAGTAATTATTTCCTTTTTTAAGCGAGCCTATGTTGGTGGAAGATGGGTATTAAGGAATAACGAAGGCGTGTCTAACTGAATAAATAATGATTTTAAATAAGCGGATACTTTGTATCAATTTGAGTGGTACCGCGGGTTAATGCTCGTCTCTTTCTATCTAGAATAGGAAGAGGCTTTTTTGTTTAGGAAAGAGGAAAATATGGACTTTAAGAATGAAGTTGTTGACTTAGTTGCTAGCCAAGTTGATTTACCAAAAGAAAAAATTGCAGCCTTAATTGAACGTCCAAAAAATGCTAAGATGGGTGATTATGCTTTCCCAGCATTTATTTTGGCTAAGACTTTGCACAAGAACCCTGCAATGATTGCACAAGATATTGCAGAAAACTTAAGTAGTGACAATTTTGCTAGCATCAAAGCAGTTGGACCTTACGTAAACTTTGCTATTGATCATGAAAAGCTTGTTTCTTCAACCTTGAAGGATGTTTTATCTGAAAAAGAACATTACGGTGATCAAAAATTAGGCGAAGGTAATGTACCAATTGATATGTCTTCACCTAACATTGCTAAGCCAATGTCAATGGGTCACCTTCGTTCAACAGTAATTGGTAATTCAATTGCTAAGACTATGGAAAAGGTTGGTTACACTCCAATTAAGATTAACTACCTTGGTGACTATGGTACTCAATTTGGTAAGTTGATTGCTGCTTATAAGCATTGGGGTAATGAAGAAGACGTTAAGAAAGATCCAATTATGAATCTTTTCCACTACTACGTTCGTTTCCACAAAGAAGCTGAAGATAATCCTGAACTTGATGATGAAGGTCGTGAATGGTTCAAGAAGCTTGAAGACGGTGATCCAGAAGCAGTTAAATTGTGGAAATGGTTCCGTGAAGTTTCTCTTGAAGACTTCAAGCGCATCTACAAGGAATTGGGCGTAAGCTTTGATTCATACAACGGTGAAGCTTTCTTCAACGATAAGATGCAACCAGTAATCGATGAATTGAAGGAAAAAGGTTTGCTTCATGAATCACGTGGTGCTCAAGTTGTGGATATGGGCCCGGATGAAAACCCAGCAATTATCGTTAAGTCCGACGGTACTTCAATTTACTTAACACGTGATTTAGCTGCGGCTGAATGGAGAATGAAGGAATACAACTTCGTTAAGATGCTCTATGTGGTTGGTAACGAACAAGCACAACACTTCGTTGAATTGAAGACTGTTTTGAAGAAGATGGGGTATGACTGGTCAGATGAAATTCACCACATTCCATTTGGTTTGATTACTCAAGGCGGTAAGAAGTTATCTACTAGAAAAGGCAATGTTGTCTTCCTTGACCAAGTATTAAAGGATGCCGTTTCTCTTGCTAAGAAGCAAATCGAAGAAAAGAACCCAGATTTGGCTGATAAGGATCAAGTTGCTCATGACGTAGGTGTCGGCGCAGTTATTTTCCACGATTTGAAGAATGATCGTTTAGACAACTTTGACTTTGACCTAGAAGAAGTTGTGCGTTTTGAAGGCGATACTGGTCCTTATGTTCAATATACTAACGCTCGGGCACAAAGTGTCTTGCGTAAGGCTGCAGCAATGGGCGAAAAGCCTAGCGAAAACGATTTTGCCTTAGATGATGAGTGGGCTTTTGCCGTAGCAAAAGATTTGGCTGATTTCCCAAGAATCATTGCAAGAAGCGCTGAAAGGTTTGAACCATCAGTAATTGCTAAGTTTGCCTTAAATTTAGCTAAGAAATTTAACAAGTACTATGCAAACGTGAAGATCTTAACTAAAGATGATAAACTTGGTGCTCGTCTTGCCTTAGTTCAAGCTACTTCAATCGTTTTGACTGAAGCACTTAGACTCTTGGGTGTCAATGCTCCTAAGGAAATGTAACTGAAAAATTATGAAAATTGAAAAATAACGCTTACATTCTGTGAAAGATTGTTCATAATTCCAGAATTAGGGTACAATATGCATGTAAGATATTTAGGAGGTATTTTTTAATGGCTTATTTTGACAACGGTAATCAAATCTTTAAAGATGCTCGTAAGAACCATTACGCTGTAGGTGCTTACAACACTAACAACTTGGAATGGACTCGTGCAGAATTACGTGCTGCTGAAGAAACTAGAACTCCATTGTTGATCCAAGTATCAACTGGTGCTGCTAAGTACATGGGTGGTTACAAGTTCGTTAAGGACATGGTAGCTGACCAAATGGATTCAATGAACATCTCAGTTCCAGTTATCTTGAACTTGGACCACGGTGACTTTGAATCAGCTAAGGAATGTATTGCTCTTGGTTACTCATCAGTTATGTTTGATGGTCACGCACTTCCAACTGATGAAAACTTGGCTAAGACTAAGGAAATCATCAAGTTAGCTCATGAACGTGGTATTTCAGTTGAAGCTGAAATCGGTAAGATTGGTGAAAACCAAGGCGGCGGTGAATTAGCTTCTGTTGAAGATGCTAAGAAGTTCGTTGCAGCTGGCGTTGACAAGCTTGCTTGTGGTATTGGTAACATCCACGGTGTTTACCCAGCAGACTGGAAGGGCTTGAACTTCGACCGTCTTAAGGAAATTGCTGAAGCTGTTCCTGACACTCCACTTGTACTTCACGGTGGTTCAGGTATTCCTGAAGACCAAGTTAAGAAGGCTATCCAACTTGGTATTGCTAAGATCAACATCAACACTGAATTCCAATTAGCATTCCAAGAAGCTACTCGTAAGTACATCGAAGACAAGAAGGACCTTGACAAGAAGGCTAAAGGTTATGACCCACGTAAGTTGTTATTGCCAGGTGCAGAAGCAATTACTGCCAAGATGAAGGAAATGATTTCTTGGATGGGTACTAAGACTATCGATGACGAACTTAAGGATGCTTCATTCGACCGTTCATCATTGAACGAAGAATAATCATTGATTATCAATTAAAATAAAACTCAGCTTTGGCTGAGCTTTATTTTTTTCTAGAAAGAAAAAGTTATGAAAGAATTAAACCTCCAATTGAAAGACACTGAATGGCCATTAGAATATATTGATCATGATCGTAAAATAGTGCGAGCTATCGTGTTTGATGACCAGGAAAATTATTATTTTGTTAGAGCTAAACGTGATGACGACTTTGGTAAGGCAACGCTAATTGAAACTTCAGGTGGTGGCGTTGAAGCTGGTGAAGATTTAGAAACAGCGCTAAAGCGAGAGCTTAAAGAAGAATTAGGTGCTGAAGTTGAGATTATGCATAAAATCGGTATAGTTAGTGACTACTATAATTTGATTCATCGCCATAATATTAATAATTATTATCTTTGCAAAATCACTTCTTTTGGTGAAAAACATTTAACTAAGGATGAAATAGAAGATTTTCATTTGTCGACTTTAAGGTTGAGTTATCGGGATACTGAAAAAGAATATCAAAAATGTGCGGAAACTAAAATTGGTAAATTAATTGCGGACAGAGAGTTACCGGTTTTAAGAAGAGCAAAAGTGTTGCTGGGTGAAAATTATGCGTGAGATACCAGTTAAACAAGTAAAGTCATTAATAAAACAGCTATTGAAAAGCAAAGAATCAAAACGTGTGGTGTTGCTTACTAAGAAGAAAGATCGTTCATTAACAGTTGAAGTTGATGGTGAGCAAATGAAATTAACTGAGCAGGGATATGAGAATTCTGTTAATACATTTGCGATTGCTGATAATGTAGCAAAGCATGCTTTCACTGCGGCTTTTAAGCGTGAGTTTCCACGAAGTCATCAGGTTTATGTGAGTGAGAAGTGAGATTTAATTGTAATTAACTAATATGTATGTTTAGCTGATTTTTAGCTTATAATTAGAAGTGGAATATCTTAATTATTGATCAAAGCATGGCTCAACCTTTGTTGAGCTTTATTTTTTTGTAAATATGATGTCAAAATAGTGTGAATTTGATGAATTTAGGCGCAGAAAGGTAAAAATGATATTATATCCATAGTTTGTAACAATGTAGGTGGAGAAATTTATATAAAAATGGAGACGTGGAAAATTATAAATTAAGATGACTAATTTGATTTTAGGCCTACTTGAACGAAACTGTCAAATCTTTTGTGTAAATAGATTTTTCTCGTAGATCGATTTTTTAATCTTTTATTTAATCAAAATAGGATTCTAAGGTGTCCTGAACCTGACCAAAGCCTTTGTGGATTCGATTGAAATAGCGTTCGTTTGAATGCCAATAAA
>SKEM01000257.1_pt1 | contig 40165 bp, 26 predicted proteins | sample 4826731 | NCBI WGS metagenome assembly SKEM01 (sample SAMN11008809, study PRJNA524170) | human gut metagenome | biome: Human fecal sample; material: Feces; isolation source: fecal sample from pouch patient p37 | host: Homo sapiens | place: Israel: Tel-Aviv | collected 2015-07-27 | reverse complement strand
AGCCGCCTCGCCGCGCCCGCCCTCACCTCCCTCGGCGACCCCGCGCGCCTCGGTGGTCGCCTGCCGCGCGACCTGCGCGTGCGCCTCGCCCACCTCGCCCGCGGCGCCGCGCGCGCGGCGCTCGTCGCCGACCGCCTCGCCTACCGCAGCGCCCCCCTCGGCCTCATGAGCGTCGCCGCGCTCGAACGCGAGGGGCTCGCCCTCGTCGAGGGCGCCGGCGTCGGCGGCGACGTCGCCATGGTCACCCGCCTCATGGCGAGCGTCCTCACCGCCTACGACGCCACCGGCCCCGCCTACCTCATCGGCGAGGACGCCGGCGACCGCGTCACCTACGTCGTGCGCCCCATGGCCGAGCAGCTCGGATTCCTGGACCGCATGCTCGACGAGGACTGGTGGGCCGCCCTCCCGCTGCCCACGCGGCGAGCGCTCGCCGTCAAGATGGCCCGCATCCACGTCTTCGGCGCCGTCCACTACCGCTCCCGCGAGGAGATCTGGACGCCCGCCGAGCGAGCCGACCTCGCGGCCACCGCCCGTCACCTCGCCGCCGCCGCCCCCGGCTACGAGCGGGTCCTCTCACGCGCCGACGCCGAGCTCCTCGACGCCTGCCTCGACCCCTCCGTGCCGGCCGCCGAGCTCGTCGCCCGTGGTGAGGGCCGCCGCCATCACGGCCGCCCCGGGACCCTGCTCACCCGCGAGCCCGTCGCGCTGCTCGCCCGCGAGGCGCCCCTGCGCTTCATGGCGGCCTCGGTCCTGTCCCGGTACGTCCCCGACCTCCCGGGCGACCGCCCAGTGAGCGGGCGCCGTGGCTGAGACCCTGCTGGCCGGGGCCCTGCTGCTCGTCCTTCTCCTGCTGCCCGGCTACCTCGTCCTGCGCTCGCTCCTCGTCCTGCGCCTCCAGGCGCTTGGCGGCGCCCCCGCCGTCCTCGCCTTCCTCCTCGCCGGCCTCGCCGTCGTCATGCACGGGGCGCACGTGCCGTGGACGCTGCGCAACGTCGCCGTCGGGCTCGTCGTCGTCACGGCGCTCGGCGTCCTCCTGGGGCGGCTCGTCACCCGGCGGGCTCGGGTGCGGCTCGCCGCGTCCGGCGCCGGGCGCCCGCCGCGGCCGTGGTGGCCGCTCCTCGTGGTCCTCGTGGCGGCGGCGCTCACCTCCGGGTGGGCGGTCTACCGCGGCATGAAGGGGATCGGTACCCCGCTCCAGGCCTCCGACGGCGTCTTCCACCTCAACGCCGCCGCCTACCTGCGCCGCGGCCAGGACGCCTTCCCCGTGGGGGCCTTCCCCGAGATGTACTGGGGCTCGGTCCACTTCTACCCCTCGGGCTGGCACTCCCTGGTCGCGATCCTGCCGACCTCCGTGTCCGCCGCGGCCAACCTCACCGTCGTCGCCGGGCTCGCCGTGGCGTGGCCGCTGGGCACGGCCTCCGTCCTCGGCGCCTCCTTCTCACCGGCCACGCGCCGGGTGCGCGACGGGCTGCCGCTGCTCGTGGGAGCCTTCGCCTCGATCTTCGCGACCGCCCGCGTCGTCATGATGACGACCCTGTGGCCCTACGGCTGGTCCGTCTGCCTCCTGCCCGGCGTCCTGGGCCTGGTCATGGTCATGCGGCCGAGCTCGGTCGAGGTGCCACGGCGCGCCTCCGTCTCCCGGGCCGGCGGTCTGCTCGCAGCCCTCCTCGCCGTCCTCGGCGTCGTCTACGTCCACGGCACCGCCGCCTTCAACCTCGCCCTCATCGCCGTGCCGACCCTCGTCATCGTCGGGGGGCGCTGGCTGCGTCGCCGCTGGGCGGCCGGCGGCCGGTCCCGCAGCACCGTGCTCCTCATCATCGGCGTGGCGGTGCTCGTCCTCGTCGTCGGCCTCCTCGGTTTCCAGGACCAGCTCCACATGCTCGCCGGCTACTGGCGCAAGACCGGGGACGTCAAGGGCCTCGTCCTCGGCATGCTGCGCGACGACGACATGATCAACCTCATCCCCTACGGCGGCGACGGGGCCCTGTGGCTCACCGTCCTCGCCCTCCTGGGGATCGTCCCGGCCGTGCGCCGGCACCGGAACCGCTGGGCCGTCCTCGCCGTCGTCCTCGTCGTCATCGTCTTCCTCGGCACCGTGTGGACCTCCACGCCGGTGGGGCTGCTCGCCTCCCCCTGGTACAAGCAGCGGGCCCGCATCCTCCCCGTCCTCGAGATCCCGGTCCTCGTCCTCGCCATGACGGGGCTGGAGGCCGCCCTCCTGAGCCTGGCCTCCGCCCGCTGCCTGGCGGGCCTGCGGCGGCCCGTCACCGCCGTCCTCGCCGCCCTGCTCGTCGTCGCCTACACGGCCGTGCCCGTCGTCATCGCCGCGCAGCGCACCGTCGAGCACTGGCGCATCACCGCCTACGCCTACCAGCCGGACAAGCTCGTCTGGCCCGTCATGCTCTCCACCGGCGAGGCGCAGTTCCTCGAGTCCTCGGCGAAGAGGCTGCCCCCCGGCGCGGTCGTCCTGGGCGAGCCGACCAACGGCTCCGCCTACTACTGGTCGCTCACCGGCACCGACGTCGTCTACCCCTCGCTGCGCCCCAACGCCGAGGAGCTGCGCAACTTCGTCGCCGCGAACACCGCCTGGCTCGGCACCGACCCCCAGGTCTGCCGCGACCTCGACAGCCTCGGGGCGCACTACTACTACACCGACACCGACCGCACCGGCGACGGCGCCCCCGGCGGAGCCGCCCTGCCCAAGTGGCAGAACGAGCTGAGTCAGGTGCCGCGCAGCGAGCTCACCCTCGTCGCCTCCGACGGCACCCGCAGCCTGTGGCTCATCTCCGGGTGCGGATGGGTACGATGACGGCCGAGGACGCACCGGGCTCCGCGCGCTGACGAAGCGCCGACCGGGCACCCCGACCACACGGATCACCACTCGGAAGGCCGCTGAATGCGCATCGCCGTCGTCGCCCTGGGAAAGATCGGACTGCCCCTGGCCGTCCAGTACGCCGAGAAGGGCCACGAGGTCATCGGCGTCGACGTCAACCCGAGGACCGTCGAGGCCGTCAACGCCGGGCGCGAGCCCTTCCCCGGTGAGGCCCACCTCGCTGAGAAGCTCGAGCGCCTCGTCCCCGCTGGCGCCCTGCGCGCCACCACCGACTACGCCGAGGCGATCCCCGAGGCCGACGCCGTCGTCCTCGTCGTCCCGCTCTTCGTCAACGACGAGACCTGGGAGCCCGACTTCGCGCTCATGGACGCGGCCACCCGCTCCCTGGCCGAGAACCTGACGCCGAGCACCCTCATCTCCTACGAGACGACCCTGCCCGTCGGCACCACCCGGAACCGCTGGAAGCCCCTCATCGAGGAGATCAGCGGCCTGAGCGAGGGCACGGACTTCCACCTCGTCTTCAGCCCCGAGCGCGTCCTGACCGGCCGCGTCTTCGCCGCCCTGCGCCGCTACCCCAAGCTCGTCGGCGGCCTCGACGAGGCCGGCACGCAGGCCGGCGTCGCCTTCTACGAGCAGGTCCTCGACTTCGACGAGCGCCCCGACCTTCCGCGCCCCAACGGCGTGTGGGACATGGGCACGGCCGAGGCGGCCGAGATGGCCAAGCTCGCCGAGACCACCTACCGCGACGTCAACATCGGGCTGGCGAACCAGTTCGCCGTCTACGCGGACAAGGCCGGCTTCGACATCGAGAAGGTCATCGACGCCTGCAACTCGCAGCCCTACTCCCACATCCACCGCCCCGGCATCGCGGTGGGCGGCCACTGCATCCCGGTCTACCCGCGCCTGTACCTGTCCACGGACCCCGACGCCTCCGTCGTCCGCACGGCCCGCACCTTCAACGCGACCATGCCCGACTACGTCGTCGGCCGCGCCGAGGAGGTCCTCGGGGACCTCACGGGCCTGCGCGTCGTCGTGCTGGGAGCCTCCTACCGCGGGAAGGTCAAGGAGACCGCCTTCTCCGGCGTCTTCCCGACCGTCGACGCCCTACGCGCCAAGGACGCCGAGGTCCTCGTCCAGGACCCGATGTACACCGACGAGGAGCTCGCTGGCTTCGGGTGGACCCCGTACCACCTCGGTGAGGACGTCGACGTCGCCATCGTCCAAGCAGACCACCCCGAGTACCGCGACCTCACCCCGGACCAGCTGCCCGGCGTGCGACTCCTCCTCGACGGCCGCCGCGTCACCGACCCGGCCCTGTGGGCGGGCACCCCGCGCCTGGTCATCGGCGGAGGCGAGTGAGCCCACGGGCCGCCCGATCCTGACCACCGCGTCCGCGCGCCCGGCTGCCCCGCGCCGTCCGTGACCGGGTCCTGGTGGTCGGCGCTGCCGACCGTCCTCGCCTGCGCCGCGCTGCTGCTCGGCCCCGGCTGGCTGCTCGCGCGGTCCTGGGGGCTGCGCGGGGTGAGCGCGCTCGGCGCCGCGCCCGCCCTGCTCCTCGCCGCCGTCGGCCCCGCCACCGTCCTCGCGCAGGTCGTAGGGGAGCGGTGGGACCGCTCCGTCCTCGTCACCGGGCCCGCGGCCTGGTGCTGGGCGGGGCTCGTCCTGCTCGGCCTGGCGCTCACCCGACCGTGGAGGGAACGGGGCCTGGGCGCCCGGGGTGCACGGGGCGAGCGTGGCGCGAAGCGCCTTCGCGGGGCCGAGGGCGCCCGCGCACCGCTGGCCCTGCGCCCCGGTGCCGTCCTTGACGCCGCGCCGCCGAGCGGACGGGCACGGCGCCGCCTGGCGGGCGGCCTCCTGCTGGCCGGCCTCCTCACGGCCGTGCCCGTCATCATCGGCACGCACGGCCCCGAGTCGCCAGCCCAGGCCTCCGACGCCGTCTTCCACCTCTCCGCGACCGGCTACGTCCGCGCCGAGGGCAACGCCTCGCCGCTCGGCGGCCTCGCGTCCATGTACGACGGCCACGCCGTCTACTACCCGACGGGCTGGCACGCCCTCACGGCGCTCCTGCCCGGCTCCGTGGTGGCCGGCGCCAACGTCATGGTGCTGCTCCTCGCCGCCCTCGTCTGGCCGCTGGGGGTCGCGGCGCTGCTCCGCGAGGTCACTGCCCGCTCGCTGCCCGACGACGACGGCGCCGTCCTCGCCGTCGGCACCGCCCTGTCCGGCTCCGTCATCGGCGTGCTCCTGCTGCTCACGAGCACCTGGCCCTACGCGCTCAGCCTCGCCGTCCTGCCCGGAGCCCTCGCCCTCGTTGTGCGCGCCGTCGGCCCGGGCCGTGTGGGGGTCGCAGCCCGGACGACGGCGCTCGGCGTCGGGGCGCTGGCCTGCCTGGGCGTGCTCGTCGCTCACGGGGCCGCTGTCTTCAACCTCCTCGTCCTCGCCGGGCCCGTGGCGCTCGCGGCCTGCACGGCGCCCCTGCGGCGCGCGTGGGGCCGCGGCGGCGCGGCCCGGGCCTCGATGCTCACGGCAGCGGTGGCGGGAGTCCTCCTCGTCGTCGCCGGGGCCTGGGTGATGCGGGTCCCGCTGCTGTCCGTGCTGCGCTACCCGCGTGGCGGCGCCAACATGGCGGAGACGCTCTGGGCCGTCGTGTCCGACCACCCGCTGCTCGCGACCTTCACCCCGTGGGTGCCCGGCAACCTCCTCCTGGCGGTGCTCGCCGTCCTCGGGGCCGTCGCCGCCTGGCGGGCTCCGGGACTCCGGCGCTGGGCGGTCGCGCCCGGGATCGCGCTCGCCCTCCTGCTCCTCGCCTCCGGTCCCGCCTGGCCCCTGCGGGGGCTCGCCGGCCCCTGGTACACGCAGCGGGCCCGCATCATGCCGCTGCTCACCATCGGGATGCTCGTCCTGGCGACCTTCGGCGTCGCCGAGGCCCGCCGTCGCTGGGGGAGCGCGGCCGGCGCCGCCGCGCGGGGTGCCGGCGCCGCGGGGGCCGGCGCCGGGGCCGGCGGCGACGCCGACGGAGCGGGCGCCCCGGGTGCCGGCGGGCGGGCGTCGCGCGGTAGGGGACCGGCCACCGGCCTGCGTGCCCTGGCCCGCCACCACGTCCCGGCCACAATCCTGCTGGCCTCACTCGTCCTCGCCCCGGCCTGGCGCGCCCCCCTCAAGGCCGAGGTCCTTCAGGCCGTCCACGTGCCCGACCGGGTCTCCTACGGCGCCATGCTCGGCGGCGAGGAGCCCGCCCTCATCGGTCGCGCGGCTTCACGGCTGCCGGCGGACGCCGTCGTCGTCGGCGACCCCTCCAACGGGTCCGCGTACCTGTGGAGCGTCGGCGGGGTGGAGGTGCTCTACCCCTCCCGGCCCAAGCCGCCCGAGGGGGACCTGCGCTGGCTCGGTGAGCACCTCGACGAGATCGGGACGAACCCGCGCGTGTGCGAGATGCTGCGTGAGCGAGGAGCCCTCTACTACTACTCCGACGACGTCGTCCAGGACGGCACGACCGGGGGCGGGCGCCAGGCGCTGTGGGGCGAGCCCCTCGACCGCCTGCCGCAGCGGTACCTCGAACGGATCGACTCAGCGTCATCGGGGCGGGGCGGCACCGCCACGCTCTGGCGGATCACCGGCTGCTGAGGCCGGGCGGTGGCGAGCGGGGCCTGCCAGGGGAGCGGGCGCCCGCGTGTCACAGTCCCGAAGCCCAGGCGAATGAGGGCGGGGCGTGGTCTAGGATGACTCTCGCCCGGCTCTCCAGCCCGACAGAGCGACTGAGGCCCGTCCGGGCATTCCCTCTCCCGATGAGCGAGGTCAGATGAAGCGCGTGATCACGTACGGCACCTTCGACCTGCTGCATTACGGCCACATTGAGCTGCTACGACGAGCACGAGCACTGGGCGACTACCTGGTCGTGGCGCTCTCCTCGGACGAGTTCAACGCGGGCAAGGGCAAGCAGGCGTACTTCTCCTATGACGAGCGGCGCACCATGCTGGAGGCGATCCGCTACGTGGATCTCGTGATCCCGGAGGACACCTGGGAGCAGAAGACCGAGGACGTCAAGAAGTACGACATCGACGTCTTCGTCATCGGTGACGACTGGAAGGGGCGCTTCGACGAGCAGCTGGAGGGGCTGTGCGAGGTCGTCTACCTGCCGCGAACGCCCGAGGTCTCAACGACCCAGATCAAGAGCGACATGAACGGGGCTACCTCCTGAGGACTCCGCCTGCCGTGCCCTCCGTGGGCCAGCGCCATGGCGGGGCGGAGCCCCGTGAGCACCGGATGACACAGGTCGCGGACGCTCCGAGAGCCGGTGCCCGCAGCCAGCGGTTACGGCATGAGGAGCCTCACTGACCCTGGGCGGCGTACTTGGCCTCGACCTCCGCCTTGAGCGGGCGCCACCAGGCCCCGTTGTCCTTGTACCAGTCGATCGTCGCCTGGAGGCCGGAGCGGAAGTCGGTGTACTTCGGCGCCCAGCCGAGCTCCTCGACGAGCTTGGTGTTGTCGATGGCGTAGCGCATGTCGTGGCCGGGGCGGTCGCTGACGTGCTCGTAGTCGGAGCTGTCGTAACCCATGAGCTCGAGGATGAGCTCGACGACCTCCTTGTTGTTCTTCTCTCCGTCGGCGCCGATGAGGTAGGTCTCGCCGACGCGCCCCTTCTCGATGATGTCCCACACGGCGTCGTTGTGGTCCAGGACGTGGATCCAGTCGCGCACGTTCTCACCCGCACCGTAGAGTTTCGGCTTGACCCCGTCGATGAGGTTGGTGATCTGACGGGGGATGAACTTCTCGATGTGCTGGTAGGGGCCGTAGTTGTTCGAGCAGTTCGAGATGGTGGCCTCCACGCCGAAGGAGCGGACCCAGGCGCGCACGAGGAGGTCGGAGCCGGCCTTGGAGGAGGAGTACGGGGAGGAGGGGTTGTAGGGCGTCGTCGGCGTGAACTTGGCCGGGTCGTCGAGCTCGAGGTCGCCGTAGACCTCGTCGGTGGAGATGTGGTGGAAGCGGACCTGGTGGCGGCGCACGGCCTCGAGGAGCGTGAAGGTGCCCACCAGGTTCGTCTGGATGAAGGGGGACGGGTCGCGCAGCGAGTTGTCGTTGTGGGACTCGGCGGCGAAGTGGACGACGACGTCCGCGTCCGCGACGAGCGGGTCCACCGTGTCCGCGTCGGCGATGTCTCCGACGACGAGCTCGACCTTGTCGCCGAGGTCCGCCAGGGAGCCCTTGTTGCCCGCGTAGGTGAGCTTGTCGAGGACCGTGACCTTGGCGTCGGGGTGGCGCACGAGGGTCTGGTGGACGAAGTTGGCGCCGATGAAGCCGGCGCCGCCGGTGATGAGGACGTTCATGGGTACGGGGCTCCCTGGAGGCGTTGCGTGATGGTTCCGCTCGCATTCTGCCACGTGGGCAAAGGGGGAGGTGTGCGCCTGGATACATCACGATCCTGTCTCGACCCCGATGCTTCTGGTCACCGACTTCCTAGAGTGCTGGCGTGCTCCCCCTCCCTCGGCTCGCGCGTCCGCGTCGTCCTGCTCGCCCTCGTCCTCGCACTCCTCAGCGCGGGCGTCGTGCCCGGCGTCGCTCCGTCCCCCGCTGCCGCCGCTGCCGAGGATGACACGGCGCGGCTCGAGCAGGAGCAGGCCGAGGCCGGTGCCTCGACGGCGCCGGACGTCATCGCTCCGGTGGAGCAGGCGTCACCGGGGCCCGTGGAGACGGCCACCGCCGCCCCGACCGGCGCCGCCAACGTCCGTCGCCTCGCCGCCGCGACCCCCGCCCCGGCGGACACGACGACGGGCGGTCCGACCGGTCTCAAGGTGAACCACCTCGACTACGCCACGGCGGCTGACAGGAGCGCCCTCACCTTCAGCTGGTCGCTCAGTCACGCGCAGAGCTCCTACCGGATCGACGTCTTCCAGCGCAAGGACTCCGCCACGCCGGTCGCCACGACGGGCACCATCCGCTCCGACGCCCAGACCTCGGTCACGGCTCCGGCCCTCGCCGCCGCACTCGAGGACAACCGGCTCTACTACTGGCGCGTCACCTCCACGGACTCATCCGGTACCTCCCGCGTGTCCGTGCGGGCCCCCTTCGTCACCGCCGTCGGTTCCCAGCTGCGCTCGACGTCCCTCGTGTGGACGCCGACGACCAGTGTCTCCGACCTCATGCGCGCGAAGGTCACGGTGCCGAGCGCGCCCGAGAAGGTCGTCCTCACGGCCACGGCGCTGGATACCGAGGCGTCGCGCCGCCACGTCTTCAACGTCTACGTCAACGGTACGGAGGTCGGCGTCGGGCCCGAGCGGCGTGCCGGGAACGCCGTGAGCTACAACGCCTACGACGTCACGAGCGTCATGAAGGTCGACCTCAACGTCGTGGGCCTCTTCTCCTACTCGCAGGCTGCGACCTCCGGCGTCCTCGTCCAGGTCACCGCCTACAACGCCGACGGCAGCAGCTCGATCCTCTACAACTCCGCGGCGGACAGGGCCCGCATGCAGATCGCCGCCATGGACGAGGTCGTCTACGGCACCTCCGGGACCTCCATCGGGACGGGCTACTACACCGAGCTGGCGCAGAACGTGGACACGACGAAGTTCCCCTACGGCTGGCAGGACGCCTCAGCCCTCTCCGACACGACCGGATGGGCGACGCCGGCTCTCGTGGCCATGTCGGCGGGGTGGACGCTTACGCCCGCCCTGGCCGGCAGCGCCGTGCGCACCGCGGTGGCTCCGAGCTCGGTCACTCGGAACGCTGATGGCTCCTGGACCGTCGCCTTCGCCAAGGAGGTGATCGGTGACGTCCGCCTCACGGCGACGGCGTCGACGCGCACGGCCGTGCGCGTCCAGCTCGGCGAGGAGCTGAGCGGGGGCAAGGCCGTCTCCTCGATGCGGACCGGGAACCACTACGACGAGACCTGGACCTTCCGGGGCACCGACGTCACCTTCAGCGGGTTCTCGCTCAAGGGCTTCTGGTACGTCACCATCTCCAACTACCCGGGCACGTTGACGGCCTCCCGGGTGAGTGCGCTCCAGACGTCGATCCCCACCGGGCTCACGGGCTCCCTCACCTCGAGCTCGTCCCTGCTGCAGGACGTCGTCGAGCTCGGAAGGACCTCCGTCGCCGCGACGGCCTCGGACTCCATCGACGACTCGGTGACTCACGAGCGCCGGCCGTACGAGGGGGAGCTGCTGGTTGTCCAGCCCCTCGTCTACGCCCTCGGCGGCGACGAGATGTCGGTCCGGGCGACGTGGCGCTGGCTCCTGGCCAACCCCTCCCAGTACACCGAGTACCGGCTCATGACGGCGATCGGTGTGCGCGACGACTACTTCCGCGCCGGTGACGCCTCCTACGTCAGGAGCGTCTGCACCCGGGTCAGGTCGCAGGTCGAGGCGACGGTCGCCCTCGACCGGACGAGCGGGCTCGTGGCGTCCACGGGCACGACGGACCTCGTCGACTGGCCCCGCTCTGAGCTCCCCGGGTACGACGTCGACGGCACCCGGTACAAGACGGTCGTCAACGTCTTCGCCGTCGCCGCCTACGAGGCCCTCGGCGATCTCGCCTCGGCGGCTGGGGTCGCCGGTGACGCTGCGACGTACCGCGCCCGAGCGGCCTCGCTCAAGGCCAGCGTCATCGCCAGGCTCTACGACGCGAAGCGCGGCGTCTACGTCGACGGGCTCACGGCGAGCAGAACCCCCGTGTCCCACGCGGTCGCCCAGAACGCCTACGTCGCCCTCGCCTACGGGGTCTACGCGGACGACGCCATGGTGCGGTCCCTCGTGGCTCCAGCCCGTCGGGCAGGGGCTCAGACCGCCGGGAGCATCTACATGGCGTTCTTCTTCCACCGCGGCCTCTACCGCTCAGGGAACGGGGTGCTGGCCAATGCCGTCCTCATCCGGACGGAAGCGGCGGACGTGAGGACCTACTCTCACGTGCACACGTCGCTCAAGGCGACGATCGCGCCCGAGGCCTGGACGGTGCCCTCGAAGCCGAACATGACCTTCTCCCACCCGTGGGGGGGGGCCGGTGGCGCGGTAGCGGTGCTCCAGCAGGTCGCGGGTGCCCGTGAGACCGGCGCGGGCGGTGGGGCCGTCGCCGTCGGCGTGGCGGTCGATCCCGGGATGTCGGCGACGGGGATGACCTCGACGGCGCGCGGTGCTGTGACCACGAGCGCCACGGGCGCAGATGACGGCGTCACTCGGTCGTGGCAGGTGTCGACCGAGGTGCCTGCAGGCGTCCGTGCCACGCTCAGTGTCGATGGGGCGGGCGGCGCGACCGGCGTGCTCGTCGATGGTCAGACCCGTGCGGTGGGTACGAGCGGCGTGACCGCGTCTCTCGGAGCGCTCGTCGTCACCTTGGACGCCGGACCTCACGCTCTCACCATCTCGGCTCCGACCGGGGTCAGGACCGACCTCCTCGTCCTGAGACGGGGCAACACCTACCTGATGCGTCACACGCTGTCGTCCGGTGCCGCCGAGACCTCCGTCGGTTACGGGCGTCCGGGTGACACCGTGCTGGTGGGCAAGGTCTTCTGAGAGTCGCCGGCCGCAGGGGGTGCCCGACCGTGCGGGGTCGGGAGACCCGAGTCGCCCCTGGTCGGGTGAAATCGTGTGACCTGGGGCATCACACCGTTGTCATCTGGAGGGGAGCCGGTACCCTGCAACGCAGTTCCCACGAGTCACATGTGCCTCATGCTGCACAGCCGTCTCGCAGGGACCAGCCAGGAACCCATGCCGAAAGGACCCCCATGTCGGCCCCCCGCCTCCTCGGCCTCGTCGCCGCGCTGCCGCTCCTCGCCGTCGGGCTCGCGCCCGCGTCGACCGCGACCGCCGCCGACCCCGCCGAGGCGCCAGCCCCCACCCAACTGCTGCAGCTCACGACCAGCGCCGGCGAAGGAACCGCCGTCGCCCAGGCCGGTCTCGATGACGCCTCAGCGGCCCCCACCGCGGACGCCGCCACCGCGCCTGCCGCCACCGCGCCTGCCGCGACCGCCGGTGGCAGCGCCGTCGCCCCCGGCCGCGCCGCGCTGCTCGCCGCGGCGACCACCGAGGTCGACCCGGAGAAGGACGCGACCCTGCTCACCGCCCCGGTCGCCGTCGACGACTTCCTTGTCGCCGGCTTCAGATGGAAGGGCTCCGCCGAGCTCCCCACGGGCACGCAGATCTACCTTCGCGTCCGTGAGGACGGTCAGTGGTCCCCCTGGTACCTCAACGAGGCCTCCGACGCTGGCCGCGAGGACGGAACGGGCCTCCAGGGCACCGACGAGTTCGTCACCGGCGGCGCGGACGCCGTCCAGGCGAGCGTCATCAGCCCCTCGGGCGCGCTGCCCTCCGACCTCAACCTCGCCATGGTCCCCGGACAGCCGACCGGCCAGGAGCAGGTTGACCCCTCCGACCTCAAGACCGTCGACGCGCCCGCGACCGAGGTCTCCTCGACGGACGACTCGAGCACGGCCACGAACGCCCTGGGCCCCATCGCCCAGCAGGTCGAGTCGCCGACCTCGGCCCCCGCCACTGCCTCCGCGCGGTCCGCCTCCGGGAGCGCCGGCGGCGGCAGCGCCGTCAGCCCGGCCGCCGCGACCCTCCTCGCGGCCACGACCACCGCCAACAGCCTCCCGGTGGCGGTGACGACCCGCTCCGAGTGGGGAGCCAACGAGTCCTACATGACCTGGAGTCCTGAGTACTACGAGGCCGACCACGTCGTCGTCCACCACACGGCCGGGTCCAACGACTACTCGCAGGCGCAGTCGGCCTCGGTGGTCAACGGCATCTACTACTACCACGCAGTCACCCTGGGCTGGGGCGACATCGGCTACAACTTCCTGGTCTCCAAGTACGGACAGGTCTTCGAAGGACGCTACGGATCGCTCTCCGCGGCCCCGGGGAAGATGGTGGCCGGAGGGCACGCCCTCGGCGTCAACAACGGCACCATGGGCATCTCCATGCTCGGCGACTTCAGCTCCATCAGCCCCGCGAGCGCCCAGCTGAGCGCCGTCGGCAAGATGGCCGGCTGGTTCCTCGGGCGTCAGGGCATCACCTCGTCGACGGGCTCCTCGAACTTCGTCATGGGTTCGCCCAGCGCCGTCATCAAGTACCCCAAGGGCTCGACGCAGAACTTCACCTACATCTTCGCCCACCGGGACGTGAACTACACGACCTGCCCCGGTGACGTCGGCTACTCCAAGATGTCCGAGATCCGCTCGATCGCCCAGGCCGAGATCAACGCGCTCTCAGCCTCGGCCCCCGCCTCGGCCAGCGCCGCCGCCCAGGCCGCGATCAACGCGTTCGCCGCTGCCAACGCCGCGATGACGGGCTCCGCCACGAACGGCGCTCTCGCTGCCACCGGCGGCGGGGCGTACCAGCGGTTCCAGAATGGTGTGGCGTACTGGACGGCGTCCACGGGTGTGCAGTTCGTGGGGGAGCCGGTGCTCTCCGAGTGGGGGCGCTTCGGCTGGCAGGACGGCGTCATGGGCTATCCGGTATCGGGTGGTGCGTACGGCGCCAACGGCACGCGGCACCAGGTGTTCCAGGGCGGTATCGCGTACTGGAGTGGTTCGGGTCCGGTGTCCTTCGTGCGTGGTGAGATCCTGAACGCGTGGGCGAAGGCCGGCTGGGAGAGCTCATCTCTGGGCATGCCGACCGCTGAGGCCGTGGCCGCGAACGGGGTGACGACGCAGACCTTCCAGCACGGCGTCATCACCGTGCCGAGCGGCGGCACGGCGACCATCGCCCCCGACGCAGGAACCCAGGTCTCAGGGCAGGCGTTCAACGCCTCCGCGATCATCTCCGACGCCGAGTTCTTCGGCGCCGGCCGGATGACCTCGGACGATGTGCGTACCTTCCTACGCGCGAAGAACCCCGAGTGCGCGCCCGGCCCCGACGGGACCGCCTGCTTGCAGTCGTACCGCACCAGCACCTCGGCGATGAGAACGGCCTACTGCCAGGACTACGCGGCGGGGCAGAACGAGGACGCCGCCACTATCATCACGAAGGCCGCGGCTGCGTGCGGCGTCAGCGAGCGGACGCTCATCGTCCTGCTCCAGAAGGAGCAGGGGCTGGTCACCGCCTCTGGTTCATCCCTCTCCCAGACGCGCTACACCAAGGCGACCGGCTTCCGATGCCCTGACAACGCGGCGTGCGACCCGAGCTACGCGGGGCTCGCCTCGCAGCTCTACTACGGCGCATCGCGCCTCGTGGAGTACGGAGCGAACCCGGGCGCGTTCCGCTACCGCGCCGGAGGGACCTACGCCATCGCCTACAACCCGAACGCCTCGTGCGGCTCGGCCACCGTGACGATCGCCAACCGGGCGACGGCCGCGCTGTACAACTACACGCCGTACCAGCCCAACGCGGCCGCGCTCAAGAACATCCAGGGGACCGGCGACTCCTGCTCGAGCTACGGCAACCGGAACTTCTGGCGCACGTACCTCACGTGGTTCGGAACCGTCGGCGTGTGATACTGCCGCCAGTGACGAGTGGGCGGACCGTCTCCTCATGGAGGCGGCCCGCCTCGTTCTGAGGCGCAGTCGGCGAGGAGACGTGCAGTGAACCGGGCCGTGATCTACTTCCACTTCAACCCGCGCGGACTGGTCGACCGCTACGTGCCCGTCGTGCTCGAGTCCCTCCGCGAGCACTGCACCACGATCCTCGTCGTCGTCAACGGGGAGCTCGTCCCCGAGGCCCGGTGCGCCCTGACCGCTGCGAGCGACGTCCTGGTCGAACGACCGAACACGGACTACGACGTCGGCGCCTACCGTGACGGGCTGGCGCGCTTGCGCGAGCTCGGCCTCGACGACGTGGACGAGGTCGTGCTCACCAACCACACCTACTTCGCGCCCCTGGCTCCGTGGGCGGAGGTGCTCGAGCGGACCGATGGTTGGGACGACGTCGATTTCTGGGGCCTTACCGAGCACCGCGAGCTCCGCCCCCACCCGTTCCTTGCGCGGGCCTCGATGCCCGCCCACCTCAGCTCCCACTGGATCGCCGTGCGCCGGCGTCTTCTCGCCGCCCCCGAGTTCGCCGAGTACTGGCAGGGCATGCCGCCCGTACGGAGCTACCGCGACTCGATCCAGTGGCACGAGTCGCGATTCACCGAGTACTTCCAGAGCCTCGGTTTCACCGGACGGGCCGTCTACCCGGCTGAGCGGTACACCGCGGACAACGCCGCGGTTGAACGGCCGCTCGAGCTACTCCGGGACGGCTGCCCGATTGTGAAGCGGCGGGTCTTCTTCCACGACCCCCTCCACCAGGACCGGGTGGGGACGCTCGGCGCGGACGTCCTGGATGAGATGAACCGCCGAGGGTTCAGCCACGAGCTCGTTGTACCGAGCGTCCTCGGTGCCGCGCCCTTGCGGGAGGTCGTGACCGACCTCGGGCTCACTCGAGTCCTCGACGACCGCCGCCGTGGTGGAGCGGACGCGCCGGGCGGCTGCACGCTCCTGGTCGCCGGCGGATCCGACGATCCGGTCCGAGAGGTCCTCGAGGCCGTCGGTTCGGCAGGACACGCCCCTGCTCTCGTCGCACTCAGCGGGGAGACGGTGCAGGAGGGGGTCGTCGCCACCGCGGTCGGCGCGGACGGCCACGACCGGGTCGTGCGACCAGCCGGCGCAGGCATCCTCGGCGCTACGGCGGCGTTTCACGACGAGCTCCTTGCCCTCGGCGACCACCCGGTCCTCGTCATCGCGCCCGGCGCCGCCGCATCGGACGCGGGGGCATGGCGACGGGCGCTCGAACGCTCGGGTCTCGGTGGCGTCGGCCTGCTGGAGGCGGTCCGGCTCCTGGAGGACGATCTCTCGGTCTCGGCGGTCCTGCCCGTGCCCGAGCACCTCGCGGGAGGGGCGCTCGGGCAGGGCTGGCGCGGACGCCGCGAGGAGGCGCTCGCGTTGGCGCGGTCCCTCGGACTCGCTCTCGCGCTCGACGGGGCGACGCCCGTGGCGCCCCTGGATGGCGTCATGCTCCTGCGCGCCGACGCCCTGACCGACCTCGCAGCGCTGGCTGACCGCGCCGCGCGGACGAGCGACCCGGCGGTCGCCGACCTGCTGATCTGCTACGTCCTCGCCGCCGCCGGAAGGGCGTCGGTCGAGGTGCTCGGCGCTCGTGCCGCCGGAACCCAGTACGGCCTGCTTGAGTACAAGTACCAGGCGCTCGCAGCCCGGTTACCGCACACTGCGGAGGAACAACTGCCGTACCTCATCGCGCGGACCAGGGGAGTGGTCGGGCTCGGGGCCGTGGCTCGCACGACACTGGAGGCTCGCGCGCCGGGGCTTGCCGCGAGTCTCAAACCCGTCTACCGCCGCGTGACGAGTGTCGCGTCCGGCCTGCGACGGCGCACGTAGATTCTGTGCGACCGTAGACGCCGACGGTCTGTGAGGCTCATGCCCTCTCGGATCAGGCCAATTCCTCTTACCCGATTCGAGGTGCTGCGCGGTGGACCGCAGGATGATCTCAGTCGTCGTCCCCTCCTACAACGAGGAGACCAGCGTCCAGGCGATGTACGACCGGGTGCGCACGGTGTTCGCCGAGCGGCTTCCGGCGTACGACTTCGAGTTGATCTACGTCGACGACTTCTCGACTGACGGCACGCGCGCCGAGGTGCGTCGGCTCTGCGCAGCCGACCACCGGGTCAAGGGCGTCTTCAACGCGCGCAACTTCGGGTTCCACCGAAACGTCTTCTCGTCGCTGCAGTACGGAAGTGGTGACGCGACCTTCATGCTCTTCGGCGACCTGCAGGACCCGCCGGAGAACCTTCCTGAGTTCGTCGAGCGGTGGGAGAAGGGCGCCAAGGTCGTCGTCGGACAGCGGCGCTCCTCTGATGAGGGCTGGTTCATGACGATGTGCCGCCACGCCTACTACAAGCTGATCGACTGGTTCGCCGACACGCCTCAGATCGCGCGTTTCACGGGGTACGGGCTCTACGACGCCTCGTTCGTCGAGGTTCTCGCCCAGATCGACGACATTCAGCCCTTCCTCAAGGCGGTCGTGGCGGAGTACGGCGTCGGGCTTGAGATCGTCCAGTACGACCAGGCCCAGAGCGCGCGTGGCAAGTCCAACTTCAACTTCCTGAAGAACTACGACTTCGCGATGCAGGGGATCACGTCCTCGACGAAGCTCCTCATGCGGATGGCTACCTTCGTCGCAGCCGTCATCGGGGTCGTCTGCCTCGTCATCGCCCTCGTCATCGTGGTGCAGAAGCTCGTGGACTGGAACTCCTACCCGGTCGGCGAGGCCTCGCGATCCGTTGGGCTGTTCTTCCTAGGGGCGATGCAGCTCTTCTTCATCGGGATCCTCGGCGAGTACATCCTCAACATCAACGGCAGGATCGTGCGCAAGCCCCGTGTCGTGATCGGCGAGCGCGTGGGCTTCGACGCCCCCGCCGCACCCGGGTCCGTCGGTGACGGCGCTGCGTCGGACAAGTGAAAAAGTGGAACGTTATCGGCCGCTGATCCGCCAGTTCGTCAGGTTCTGCATCGTCGGAGGCCTGTCCTTCGCGATCGACTACGGCGTTTTCACCGTTCTCTTCACGCTCGGCGTGCCGCACCTCGTCGCCTCGGCGACGTCGTTCACGCTGTCCCTCGTCGTCAACTACGTGCTCTCACGCAAGTTCGTCTTCGACGTCAACGAGGACGTGTCAATCGCGCGCGAGTTCGCGGCCTACGTCGGCCTCAACGCCATCGCCCTGGCCCTCAACACAGCGGTCCTCTGGCTTTGCGCGGATCAGCTCGGGATGAGCCCGTTCATCGGCAAGATCGTTGCCACCGCCGTCGTCCTCGTGTACAACTTCATCTCCCGCAAGCTCCTCCTGGAGCGCATGGGTTCCTCCGCCACCGAGTGAAGCAGGTAGTCGTGCCCCGTAACTCCAGCAGCTGGTCCGCACCAAGAGGGGCGCTCCGGACGCTCCGGACGCGCAAGGGCTCCGCCCTGCGCGCCTGGTGGTCAGCGTCCACCGCCCCCGGGCCGGTCGACTGGGCGCTCGTCGTCGTGATCCTCGCGGTCGCCTACGTGACCTTCCTCTACGGGGACGTCCGTGCGACCTTCGAGCACTCGTTCAACTTCCTCGACGCAGTGCTCTCTGGGCACCCCAGGAGCTTCTACACGCTCTCGATCGAGCACACGAGCACGGGGCACCCGGCCGTCTACGACATCCCTCTCTACGCGATCTTCGCCGTGTGGAACCTGCCGACCTATGTCATCCACCGGATCACGGGCTTTGACTACCTCACCTCGACGCCGGCCGAGCTGTGGCTCAAGACGATGATGGTCCTCGCCGCTCTCTGGGCGGCCAGACTCGTCGCCCAGATCGCGCGTCAACTCGGTGCCGACCGTGGGAAGTCCTGCTGGGCGGCCTTCTGCTTCCTGACCTCGATGGCCGTGTTCATGCCGGTCTTCGTCGTCGTGCAGTACGACATCGTGCTCGTCGTCGTCATGCTCCTCGCGTTGCGCGCCTACCTCGCGGACGATCTCAAGGCGTTCATCGGCTGGTTCGTTCTGGCGAACACCCTCAAGCTCTTCGCCCTGTTCATCTTCATCCCGCTCGTGCTGCTTCGCGAGAAGCGCCTGCGGGTCGCGTTCGCGCAGCTCGTGACAGGACTGCTCGGGCTCATCGCCTGCCGACTGCTTTACCACGGTGACGCGGGCTACGCGGCGGCCACGAGCGGTTTCACCAGCGGAATGATGAAGCGCCTCGTCGCCACGTCGATCAGTTGGATCGGCGGGGACGCGACGACCATGGTCATCCCGTTCTTCGTGGTGTTCATGGTCGGTGTGGCCATTCTCGCCTGGGCGCACGAGACGACCGGGGCGCAGGAGCGGAACTACTACGCGGTGTACCTCAGCGCGGCGGTCTTCCTGGTCTACATGACGATCGTGCCGCTCAACCCGTACTGGATCGCGTTGATGGCTCCCTTCACGGTGCTCGTGGTTTTCATGAACCCGCGGCGGCTCCTCCTGAACACGTTGCTCGAGACCGCGATCAGCGCGACCATCGTCCTGCTGTACATGAGGGTCGGCTTCTCGATGTACAACCGCGTGATCTTCGAACAGCTCCTCCTCCCGCACCTCACTCCCGGTGCGTCGAACCCGCGCTACGCGACCCCCAACGACGTGCTCGTCGCCCACGGCCTGGGCGGGGGCAACCCGTTCATCATCGGCTTCCTCGTCGCGTGCACCATCGCCTTCCTCGTTGTGAACTGGCCCCGTCCCGAGCTGTGGGAGTCGCTGGGGCAAACCGAGCGGATGCCGCGGTCCTACGCGTGGTTCCGTCTCGTGCCCATGGTCGGATTCACCGCGCTCCTCCTCGTGACGTACTTCGTGCCCTCGGTCCCCGTGGTCTATTCGACGGCAGGGGCGAACGCGGTCGCCGGGTCCTCGAACATCCTCGCGCAGGGCGCAGAGGTGACCGAGACGGTGTCGGTTGCGAGCCGCACGAGCGTCTCGGCGCTCGCCGTGGGATTCCAAGCGTCGGGCGTGCAGTGGATCGACTCCTCCGAGGTAACGGTGGCCCTCGTGGACTCCCAGGGACGGGAGGTCATGGCGTCGACCCTCCCGGCGAACTCGCTCGGCGACGGGCTCAAGGCGGTCCCCTGCGACGGGGTCGTGCTGGAGGCCGGCGAGCACTACACGCTCCGAGTCACCAGCGCCCACACGGAGGGTGGGACAGCGCACGTCCTGCTCAACCCGGACTCTGACCAAGAGGCCACGACGGAGGACGGTCGTGCAGTGACCGGTGACCTCGTCGTCGTCATTCAGGGCGAGCCCGCCTGAGGGGAACCTCCTCACGCTCCGCGCGGGCCGCGGGCGCCTCACGGCGTCCGCGGCCCGCGCTGGTAGTATTCGGGACCATGACTAAGTCTGTTCTCGTCACCGGCGCGGGTGGTTACATCGGCCGTCACGTCGTTACCGCGCTGCTGGATCGCGGCCTGGACGTCATCGCGGTCGACCTCAGGCTCGACGGCGTCGACCCCAGGGCTCGGGCACTCGCTCTCGATCTTTTCTCGGGAGCCCCGGACCTCTATGAGCAGATGGGCAGCCCGGACGTCGTGCTGCACATGGCGTGGCGCGACGGCTTCCGGCACAACTCTCCGGCGCACGTCGATGACCTCGCGAAGCACTTCCACCTCATCGAGAACCTCTACGCGGCCGGGTTGAAGCACCTGGCCGTCATGGGGACGATGCACGAGGTGGGCTACTGGGAGGGTGCGATCGACGAGACCTCCCCCTGCGCGCCCGAGTCGCTCTACGGCGTCGCGAAGAACGCCCTCCGTGAGATCGCCACGCTGTCCGCGCAGCAGCACGACGCCGTCCTTCAGTGGATCCGCGCCTACTACATCGTCGGTGACGACAAGTTCGGTAACTCGATCTTCTCCAAGCTCCTCGCTGCGGCGGAGGAGGGGCGCACGACCTTCCCCTTCACCACGGGAAAGAACCGCTACGACTTCATCTCCGTCGGCGAGCTCGCGCACCAGATCGCGGCGATCGTCGATCAGGACGAGGTCACGGGGATCATCAACGCGTGCACGGGGCGTCCTATGAGCCTGGCCGAGCGGGTCGAGGGCTACATCAAGGACAACCACCTGGACATCGCGCTCGAGTACGGTGCCTTCCCGGACCGTCCTTATGACTCCCCGGGCGTGTGGGGAGACCCCTCGCGCGTTGAGGCGGTCCTCGCCGCTGACGCGCGCTGACGCGGTCCGCGCATCCGACCCATCCCCTCTGGAAGGACCCACATGATCCTCGGCGACACCCCGAACCGCCTCGGAATCTTCTTCTTCTACGACGGTCAGGGTGTTGTCGACACCTACGTCGAGAGCATGCTCACGGACATGCTCCGCAACGTCTCGGAGCTCGTCGTCGTCGTCAACGGCGACCTGACGGCGAAGAGCTACGGACGACTCGCCGCGTTCACGGACCGCATCATCCTCAGGCAGAACACCGGGCTCGACGTGTGGGCGTACAAGACCGCCATGGAGTCCTACGGGTGGGACCGCCTCGTGGAGTTCGACGAGATCGTGCTCTTCAACGCCACGATCATGGGGCCGGTCTACCCCTTCGCCGAGATGTTCGACGAGATGGCGCACCGCGACCTCGACTTCTGGGGCCTGACGTGGTTCCACCAGGTCGACTACGACCCCTTCGGGACCTCCCCCTACGGGTACCTCCCGCGTCATCTCCAGTCGCACTTCCACGTCTACCGCCGCTCCCTCGTCGCAAGCGGGGCCTTCCAGGACTACTGGGACACGATGCCCGAGATCCACGGCTACGCGGAGTCCGTGGGAATGCACGAGTCGGCCTTCACGAAGCGCTTCGAGGACCTCGGCTTCGTCTCCGACGTCTACGTCAACACCGAGGACCTCGAGGGCTACACCTACCAGCCGATCCTGTTCGCCCCCCGGCGTCTCATCGAGGAGAAGCGCTGCCCGGTGTTCAAGCGTCGCTCGTTCTTCCACGACTACGAGGACGTCCTGGACCAGTCCGTGGGAACCGCGACGCGCGACCTCTACGAGTACCTCCGGGACCAGACCGACTTCGACACGAACCTCATCTGGGACAACGTGCTCCGGTCGATGAACATGGCCGACGTCATGCGCAACCTCCAGCTCGACTACGTGCTGCCGACCGGTGCGGTCATCGAGCAGCCTCGCGAGCACAGGATCGCGCTCGTCGCGCACCTGTACTACATGGACCTCCTCGAGGAGACCCTGCGCTATGTGGGGGCCATGCCGCACGGCTGCGACCTCATCCTGACCGTGGGCACGGAGGAGAAGGCCGCGACGGTGCGCGCCGCGGTGGAGGGGCTGCCCTACAGGGTCGACGTCCGTGTCATCGAGAACCGAGGTCGCGACGTCTCGGCTCTCCTCGTCGGCGTCAAGGACGTCGTCATGGACTACGACCTGGTGTGCTTCATCCACGACAAGAAGGTCACTCAGCTGCGCCCGTACTCCAAGGGCGACGGTTTCGCGGTCAAGTGCTTCGAGAACATGCTGGCGTCGCCGGAGTTCGTCAGCAACGTCATCGCGACCTTCGACAAGGAACCGCGTCTCGGCGTCCTCATGCCGACGCCGCCCAACCACGCGGAGTACTTCCCGATGTTCACCTACGGGTGGGGTCCGAACTTCGTGCGCACGGCTCGCCTTCTCGATGAGGCTGGTGTGCGTGTGCCCCTGAGCCCGGAGACTGAGCCCGTCGCGCCGCTCGGGACGATGTTCTGGTTCCGGCCGGAGGCGCTGAGGCCACTGTTCGACATGGACTGGGAGTGGGACGACTTCCCTCCTGAGCCCAATGACACGGACGGCACCGTCCTGCACGCCGTCGAGCGGGCCTACGGCTACGTGGCCCAGGGGAGCGGATACTTCTGCGCCTGGCTCTTCTCCGACCGGTTCGCCTCCGTCGAGCTCACGAACCTCGCGTTCTACACCCGCGAGCTCACTCGCGCTGTCGCCCAGCACTGGCCGGCGGACACCGAGAAGCGCATGGTGGGGACGGTTCGTCAGTTCCGAGGGATGCGACGCCGTCTCAAGGACGCTGCGGCTCCATGGGTGCCCGCCCGCCTCGAGCGCCCGGCGAGGGCGGCGGCGGGACGAATCCTGAGGGCTCTCCGTTGAACGCAGTACCGCCCCCCACCCGCGCGCGGCGCCCGAGGCTGTTCTACCTCGACCTGGTCCGCGCCCTCGCGACCTTCCTCATCGTCCTCACCCACTTCAACAATCCGTACCTCGCCGGAGGCGGGTACCTCCTGACGAACCAGCCCTTCGGCATCTACGTCGGCGGACTGGGCGTTTCCCTGTTCCTCATCATCTCGGGTGCTGCGCTCGCGCACACCTACGGCGAGCGGCTCGAGCTCCGTACGTTCTACTGGAAGCGGTTCAAGGGCATCTACCCGATGTTCTGGATCGCGTGGACGGTCGCCGTTCTCTACTACTTCCTCGACACGCACGGACGTCCTCCGATCACGGCACCGGTGCGAAACGTCATCTTCACAGTCGTCGGCTTCGACGGCTACCTGGCGAACTTCCATGTGCAGACCGCCTACCTCCTGGGTGAGTGGTTCCTCGGGTTCATCGTCATGTTCTACGTGGTGTTCCCCCTGCTCATGGCAGCGGTCAACCGGTGGCCGCTCCTGACAGCCGTCGTGGTCCTCGGCGCCTACGCGGCCTCGGAGGCCTGGGCGCTGCGTCAGCCCGGCGTTCCCTCAGCGCTCATCCTCACGATCCGTCTCCCCGAGCTCATGTTCGGTATGTATTTCGTGCGCTACGTCCGGAGAGTGCCTGCATGGCTCGCGGTGCCCGCCGTCGGAGTGCTGGTCGTGTCCTCGCTCATGCCGGAGCGCATCCCCGAGGACCTCGCCACGACGGCGGTCGGCATCGCGGCCTTCATCATCCTCGTCGTCCTGGGGCGCTTCATCGCGATCGGGCCGGTCAAGGTCCTCGTCGGGCTGGTCGCGAAGTACTCCTACCCGATCTTCCTCGTGCACCACGTCGTCATCATGCAGACCTACGCCAAGGTCAACACGATGGGCTTCGTCCCCGTTCAGCGCGTCGTCATGTTCCTGGCGGTATGCGCCGTCACGGGAGCACTGGCGGTCGTGCTCGAGCGAGTCACGGGCGCGATTACCGTAGTGGTGGCCAAGGGCTTCGATGGTCGGTGGTGGCGCGTCGAGCTTCCATCGGCCGAACGATGAGCCCGACTCGCACGAGCACCCGCCTCGGTCGTGCCGGGGCGCCCCGACAAGGAGAGATAACAAGATGACTCAGACCTGCCTCGTCACCGGTGGCGCGGGCTTCATCGGGTGCGCGGTCTCAGCAGCGCTCGTCGAGTCCTTCGACTCGGTGGTCGCCCTCGACAACCTGCACCCGCAGATCCACCCGGACCGGAACCGCCCCGCCGGCCTCGCGCCCGAGGTCGACCTGCGCGTCGGGGACGTTTCCGATCCGGCAGCCTGGGACGGCATCCTCGCCGACGTCAGGCCAGACGTCGTGCTGCACCTCGCTGCGGAGACGGGCACCGGCCAGTCGCTCACGGAGGCCTCACGGCACGCGACCGTCAACGTCGTCGGCACGACGCAGATGCTAGACGCGTTCGTCCGGCACGGGATCCGCCCCGACAAGATCGTCCTCACCTCCTCGCGCGCGACCTACGGCGAGGGCATGTGGGTGGCTGAGGACGGGACGACCTCCTACCCGGGGCAGCGGACCCACGCGATGCTCGCAGACGGCGTGTGGGACTTCCCCGGTCTGAGTCCGGTCGCGCAGGAGTCCAGCAGGGTGAAGGCGACCCCGGCCAACGTCTACGCTGCCACCAAGTTCTGCCAGGAGAACCTGGTGAGCTCGTGGTGCGGCGCGTTCGGCGTCACCCCCGTGCTCTACCGGCTCCAGAACGTTTACGGCCCCGGTCAGTCCCTCATCAACCCGTACACCGGCATCGTCTCGCTCTTCGTGAGGCTGGCCAAGGCGGGCGAGTCCATCCCGGTGTACGAGGATGGTGAGATCGTGCGCGACTTCGTCTACATCGACGACGTGGCGGCGGCATTGGTCGCGGGCGTCCTGCGCTCCGGCGCTCAGGTCACGCCCTACGACATCGGGCTGGGCGAGCGGACCACCATCATGCAGATCGCTCAGGAGATCGCCCACCGCTACGGCGCACCAGAGCCTCACGTCACTGGTCAGTTCCGTGACGGTGACGTCCGGGCCGCTTGGGCGGACACGAGCGTCGCTCAGAAGTCGCTCGGGTGGACGCCGCTCGTCTCCGTGCACGAGGGCGTAGACAGACTCTGCGACTGGATCGACTCCACGTTGGGGGAGACGCGATGAGCGCGTCCTCGATCGCCGCCGCGCGCCTGGACCGGGAGCGGGTCCGAGACCTCACCATCCGCCTCACGCAGCGTTCCGTCTCCTCAGAGTTCAAGGGGACGGCACTGGGGCGGATGTGGTCCTTCATCAATCCTCTGGCCACGATCGCCGTGTTCGCGCTGATCTTTGGGGTCGTGTTCAGGGGCGGTGTCGAACCGGGACGCAACTCGGGCATCGACTCCTTCGCCCTGTGGATCGGCATCGGCGTGCTCTGCTGGAACTTCCTGTCGAGCGGCGTCATGAACGGCATGAACGCACTCGTGGAGAACGCCGGCCTCCTGACCAAGGTCTACTTCCCTCGTCAGGTCCTGGTGTACTCCTCCGTGCTCGCCCTCGCTGTCGACTTCCTGTTCGAGCTCGCCGTCCTCGTCGTCATCTCGATGATCGCGGGTGGTCCGCGGGTGCTGCTCTTCGTTCCGGCGCTCGCGCTCATCATGGTGCTGACCGCACTGTTCTCGATCGGGCTCGGCCTCGTCCTGGCGATCGCCACGGTGTACTTCCGCGACGTGAGCCACCTGTGGCAGATCTTCAACCAGATCTGGATGTACGCCTCCGGCGTCGTCTTCTCGCTGTCGATGCTCGACGACGTCCAGAACAGGCTCTTCGACATGGGCTGGGCGATCAACGGACGACCGATCCCCATCACGACCATATTCCGTCTCAATCCGGCCGAGACGTTCCTCGAGGCGTACCGGTCGTGCCTCTACGACTTCGCGATGCCGTCGGCGGGCGTGTGGATCGCGTGCACGGTCTGGGGCGTCGGCACCTTCATCCTCGGTCGCGCGTTCTTCCAGCACCACGAGGCCCGCATCGTCGAGGAGCTCTGAGAGGCATGACAGACAACGCCATCTCCGTTGACAACGTCTCCAAGCGATTCCGGATCTACAAGAACCGGAACCAGTCCCTCAAGGGGGCCTTCCTCCAACGCGGCCGCGGCACCCATGAGGACTTCTGGGCGCTGCGCGACGTGGACTTCGAGATCCCTCGGGGCAAGACCTTCGGCCTGCTGGGCCACAACGGCTCGGGCAAGTCCACGCTTCTCAAGTGCATCGCACGCATCCTGACGCCCGACACCGGCACGATCACCTCCCGAGGGCGCATGGCCGCCATGCTCGAGGTCGGCAGCGGGTTCCACCCCGAGCTCTCCGGTCGCGAGAACATCTACCTCAACGGGGCGATCCTCGGCATGAGCCGCAAGGAGATCGACCGCAAGTTCGACGACATCGTCGACTTCTCAGGGGTCGGGGAGTTCATCGACCAGCCCGTCAAGAACTACTCCTCAGGCATGTACGTCCGTCTGGGCTTCTCCGTCTCCATCCACGTCGAGCCCGAGATCCTCCTGGTGGACGAGGTTCTGGCAGTCGGGGACATGGAGTTCCAGGAGCGCTGCATGGGCAAGTTCGCCGAGTTCCGAGAGGACGGTCGGACGGTCGTCGTGGTCTCGCACGGACTCGAGCAGATGCGCACCTTCTGCGACGAGGCGGCCTGGCTGGACCACGGCCACCTCGAGGAGGTCGGTCCGGCTGCGGCCCTCATCGACGCGTACTCCGACGTCGCGCACGGTGCCCAGGAGGTCCGTGAGGGCGGTACCCGATTCGGCACGGGGGAGGCCAGGATCGAGCGCATCGAGCTGCTCGACGCCGCGGGCGAGCCGGTCAAGCGCCTGGCCACCGGTGACCCTGCCACGATCCGTCTCCACTACCACGCGGAGCAGGAGATCGATCGTCCTGTCTTCGGCGCCTCCATCGACACCCGCGACGGCATGTTCGTCTGGGGCCTGCACGGGCTGGACGCGGGCTTCCAGCCCCGCCGTCTCACAGCGGGCGATGGGAAGGTTGACATCCGGATCCCCAGCCTCATGCTGCGGCCGAACACCTACACGATCTCGGCATCGATTCAGCCCTCGCACCTCACGAGTGTCATCGATGCCCTTCAGAAGGCGACCGCCTTCGACATCGCTCCCGGTCCCCGGATGGAGTCTGGCGGCGTCCTCGCTCTGGACGCCTCCTTCGGGGGCCTTGTGCCGCCGGAGGAGATGGTGGCCGTGCCGGCCCGCACGGCGGTGCCCATCGAAGCCATCATGAGGGACGACGCCTGAGCCGCAGGGGCCGCTCCTGGTCCCCAAGCCGGGGGAGGGGGACTGGGGCGGCCGTCCGGCCGAGTCAGCGCATGCGGCGGCGCACCGCCCGCATGGCGCGCCGTGCATCGGCGGCCGCCCGGCCGGCCGCGCTGGCGGGCCGGGCGGCGATCGCCTCGAGCGCGCGCGCCTGGGTCTCGAGAAGGTGACGCTGCTCCTCCAGCAGCCGGCGCTGCTCCTCGATCTGCGCCTCCAGGTGCTGGATCCGCGAGCTGTGCTGCGCCTCCAGCTCGGCGACGCGGGCGACGGCGTCACCGACGGCGGTGAGGTGCTCCGTGCGGTCGGTGCCCACCCGGTGAAGGACGTCGAGGGACACGGTGTGCTCCGCCGAGCGCACCTCCAGCGTCCGGAGCGAGTCGGAGAGACGCTTGTAGTAGGCCGCTGTCACGAGCATCGGGCCGAGGGCCTGATCCGATGACTCCCTGGCGTAGCGGTCCCGGATCGCCATGTTGTCCGCCCGGTGGCGGGCCGCGTCGTCGACCACCGAGTTTCCCAGCGCGTTGCCCTGCGATGGGCGCTGGTGCCAGTGCGCCAGGACCGTTTCCGGGAGGAAACCAACGCAGTGCTCCCGCAGGAGACGGAGGTTGAACTCCCAGTCGGCCTGCGTCTGCAGGCTCCCGTCCCAGTGCCCGATCGAGTCCGCGACCGAGCGGCGCACCACCTGGGAGATCGGGGGGACGAAGTTGACCACGAGGGTGTCGACCAGGGACCAGCCGTCCAGGTCCGAGGCGAGGACCTCGCGCCGGTCCTCGACGACGCCGGCCTCCTCCAGGTGCTCGTAGACGACGTCGCAGCGCGTCGCCACGGCGGCGTGCTCCGGGTGCGCGTCAAGGTGCTCGACGCAGCGCTCGAGGAAGTCCGGCTCCCAGGAGTCGTCGTCGTCGTGGATGGCGAACAGCGGGCACGTGGAGGCGGCCAGCCCGTCCTCGACCGCGGCCTCGCGGCCGTGCGAGGAGCCGTTGGTGACGACCGTGACCCTGGAGCGCACCTCCTCGCTCTGGGAGGCGAGCACGCGCTCGACGGCCTCGACGGAACCGCCGTCGTTGACGATGACGTGCTCGTAGTCGGAGTGCGTCTGCGCCGCGACGGAGGCGACCGCCCGTCCCAGGAGGACCTCCCTGTCACGCGTCCGCGTGATGATGGTGACCTTGGTGGACAATGGTGCTCCCTCCGTCTCGCGGCTTCCCGTCATCGGGCGGTCCGTCGTCCTCTCGTACGACGGGCCACGGCTCCCGGCAAGTGTGCCACAGCGGCTCCCAGCGCCCGGGCGGTCGTGGTGCGGTCCGGGCCCCGCAGGAGCCGACCGGTCGTCCTGACGACGGCCCGGAGGACCATGCCGGCCGGCGCGTGGTCCAGAGCGACGACGACCCGGTTGCGCGCGTTGACGAAGGTGAACATCGGGGAGCCGGCCCCCGAGCTGGCGGCGTGCTCGTGCTCCGCCCGGGCCCCCTCGACGAAGCGGACCGTGTACCCAGCCTCGCGGAGTCTCCACGACAGGTCCGTGTCCTCGTAGTACATGAAGAGGTCCTCCCGGAACCCGCCGAGCTCGAGCCAGGCGTCCGCCCTCACGGCGCAGGCGCCGCCGCAGACACCGAAGACGTCCGGGGACGCCTGGAGCGCGTCGAGGGGCGTGAGCCAGTCGCGATCCTGACCGTTTCCGGACCGGTCCAGGACGTTGCCGGTGGAGTTGACCAGGACGGTGCCCGCATGGGTACCCGGCCCAGCGCCCGCGGCGTCCTCGCCGGCACGGGCCCAGCGCTCGCCGCTCGCCGAGACGAGCGCCTCCTCGCCCGGGAGCGCGGTCCGCCACCGTCCCGTCAGGACCAGGAGCGCCGTCGTCGCGCCCAGACGCGGGTCACTGCCGTCCAACGGCGCAACGAGGGCGTCGAGGAAGCCCGGGGCGGCGACGGCGTCGTTGTTGAGCAGGACGAGCACGTCCTCGGAGGCCCCGCGGGCCCCCGCGTTGACGCCCGCGCCGAAGCCCAGGTTCTCCTCGGTCTCGACGACGTCGAGGCCGGCGTCCCGCAGTCTCCGGGCCGAGCCGTCCTCCGAGTGGTTGTCGACCACGACGAGTCGGTCGTCCGGCCCCAGCTGTCCCAGTACGGACCTCGCCGACCGCAGCGTCAGCGAGGCGTTCCGCCAGTTGACGATGACGCCGCGGGCGCGGGGACGGCCGGTCACCGGCGGGCTCCCTCGGCCAGGGACTCGTACACGGCGCAGTGAGCCGCGGCGGAGGCCTCCCACGTGAAGGCGGCGGCCCTGTCGAGGCCGGCCCTGGCGAGCACGTCGTGCTCCCCGCCGGCGGCCAGGGCGATGCGGTCGGCGATCTCCTCGGGGTCGTCCGGCGAGGCCAGGAGCCCCGCGTCGCCGCAGACCTCCTCCATGCAGGTGCCGCGGCTGGTCACGACGGGGACGCCGTAGGCCATGGCCTCGAGCACGGGCAGTCCGAAGCCCTCCCAGTGCGAGGGGTAGCAGAAGACGCGCGCGCCCGAGTAGGCGGCGGCCAGCAAGCGCTCGGGCAGGCGGCCGGTCACGTGGACCCGGTTCCGCAGGGGCCCACTGGTCGTCGCCCGCTCGGCGGCGTCGACGCCCCATCCCTCGGGGCCAACGAGCACGAGGTCGAGGTCCGTGCCGCGGTCCAGGAGCCGACGGTGGGCCTCCAGGAGCGCCGGCAGGTTCTTGCGCGGCTCGCGCGTCCCGGTCCACAGCACGTAGGGCCGCTCGAGACGGTGCTCCCGCCTGAACGCGGCGACATCGTCCGCTGCCACGGCGCGGACGCGCACGCCGTGCGGGATGACCTCGAGGCGAGAGGCGGGAACGCCGGCCGCTACGCAGTCATCCGCGGTGGCCCGCGAGGGGGTGAGGACGACGTCCGCGTGCGCGCGAGCGCGATCCAGACAACGTCGGAAGTACGCGGCGCCATGGCGGGTGAAGTGCTCCGGTGACCTCAGGAAGGCGAGGTCGTGCACGGTGACAGCGAGCGGCAGCCTGGTGCCTGGGACGGCCCACGTGGTCGCGTGGACGACCTCCGCTCCCGGAGCCAGAGCCTCTGCCCGGGGGCGCTCGAGGCGGTTCCAGGCCTCGTACAGGGCCGTGCGGGGCAGCCGCGAGGAGCGCATGAGCACCGCCTCGGGGATCCCGTGGGCCTCCGGGGCGAGCCGGGCCCCGTGGGCGGCAGTCAGCCCGGCTACACGGGCGCCCTGCGCGGTGAGGGCACCGAGGAGCTCGACGACGTAGGTGCCGGAGCCTCCCGGCACCGGCTGCCACATCTGCTCCACGACCATGGCGACGCGGGGTCCATGGGCTTCAGGCGCGTTCCGGGGCTCGTTCATGTGGACAGCCTAGGCGTCCCCCCCCCGCATCGCGGCCCGAGGCGGTGATCGGCCCGGCTAGGCTGCGCGCATGAAGGTTCTTCTCGATGCCACGGCCATCCCCTCGAACCTCGGTGGCGTGGGCCGCTACGTCGACGAGCTCGCTCCGCGGCTCATCGACGAGGGCGTCCAGCTCGCCATGGCGGTCCAGGAACGGGACGTCGAGCACTTCAGGAGCCGGGTGCCGCGCGCGCACCTGCACCCGGTGCCGGAGAGGGCGAGCAGTCGGGGCGCGCGGCTGCTGTGGGAGCAGACGGGGCTGCCGGCGCTCGTGCGGCGCATCCGCCCGGACGTCCTGCACTCCCCGCACTACACCTATCCGGCGGTCCACGGGGTGCCCGTAGTGGTGACCCTCCACGACGCGACCTTCTTCACTCATCCGCAGACCCACACCCCGGTCAAGCGGGTCTTCTTCACGCGGGCGATCAAGCGTGCGGTGCGCGGTGCCGACGCGATCGTCGTGCCCTCCGCCGCCACTCGTGATGAGACGCTGCGCTTCGTCGCCGGACGCCCCGAGCGCTTCGTCGTCGCGTACCACGGCGTCGACACCACCGTGTTCCATCCCGTCGACGACGCGGAGCGGGCCCGCGTGGCGGGCTCGCTCGACCTCACTGGCCGGAGGTACATCGGGTTCCTGGGGACGCTCGAGCCCCGCAAGAACGTCCCGAACCTGGTGCGCGGCTGGGTCAAGGCCTTCCGTGACGACGACGTCCCCCCTGCGCTCGTCCTCGCGGGCGGCGCCGGCTGGGACGAGGGGATCGAGACTGCGCTGGCCGAGGTCCCGGCCCACATGACGGTCCGCCGTCCCGGCTACCTGCCGCTCGAGGACCTCCCCGGCTTCCTCTCGGGCTGCGAGGTCCTCGCGTACCCCTCCGTGGCGGAGGGCTTCGGCCTGCCCGTGCTCGAGGCCATGGCCTGCGGCGCCGCGGTGCTCACGACCCGCGAGACGAGCCTGCCCGAGGTGGGTGGGGACGCCGTCGCCTACTGCGGCTTGGATGCCTCCGCGATCGGCCGCGCCCTCGTCGAGCTCGACGCGGACCCGGCCCGCAGGGACCGTCTCGCGGGCTCCGCCCAGGCGCGGGCTCGGAACGAGCCCTTCACCTGGCGCGCCTCGGCGCGGGCCCACGTGCGGGCCTACGAGGCTGCGCTGAGCCGGTGACGGCGGCGCGGTCGATGGTGAACGGCACCGCCGGAGGCCCTGATCGGCACCGGGCGCCCGGTGCCGATCAGGGCCTCCGCTCGCGGATGAGGGCGGGACCCGCCGGGACGTTCAGCTCCTGAGCGTCCCGACGTAGGCTGCGAGGCGCTCCATGGAGTCAGCCGGCGTGAAGCCAGTGGCCTCGATGCGCGAGAGGTCGAGCGCGGACTGGAGGGGGCGCGGAGCGATGCTCTCCTGGCCGGCGTAGTACTCGGCGGTCGTTCCCGGAGTGACCTCGTCGGCGCCGTGGCCCATGAGCTCGTACACCCGCCGGGCCACGTCGGCCCACGAGACCACCGGGCCCTCACCGGAGAGGTTGTAGGTGCCGAACTCGGCCCGGGTGCCCAGCAGGTGGATGATGCCGGCCGCGAGGTCGGTGGTGAAGGTCAGGCGCCCCGTCTGGTCCGACACCACCGAGGGCCTCACGCCCTTGGCGGCGAGCTCGGCCATCGTCCGGGCGAAGTTCCTGCCGTCCCCGACCACCCAGCTCGTGCGGACGAGGTAGTGCCTCGGGACCGCCGCGACGGCGGCGTCGCCGCCCGCCTTGGACTGCCCGTACACGCCCAGCGGGCTCGGGGCCTCATCCTCCGTGTGGGGCGCCCGGGTGCCGTCGAAGGTGTACTCGCTCGAGACATGGACCAGGGTCAGGCCGTGGCGGGAGGCCAGAGCCGCCAGGACCGCGGGGCCCGAGGCGTTGGCGCGCCAGGCGGAGGGGCGGCCCTCGGCGGTCTCGGCGCCGTCGACGTCCGTCCATCCGGCAGCGTTGATGATGACGTCGTACGCGTCCCAGTCCATCGAGGCCATCTGCGCGGCGTCGGAGATGTCGACGTCGGGCAGGTCCACACCGGTGGGCTGATAGCCCGCCTCGGGCAGCTGGCGCATGAGCTCACGGCCGAGCTGCCCGTTCGACCCGGTCACCAGGACCCGCTTGCCGGCCTCGACAGGCGCGGGGAAGGGCTTGACCTCGGCGAGCCGCGGGTGCGCCTTGTCCTTGTCGGACAGGATCGCCTCGTCCAACGGGATCGGCCACGGGACCGCGGCGGTCTCGTCGGCGAGGTTGAGGAAGGTGTACTGCGCGTTGGGCGACCAGTGGTCGTTGACGAGGTACGTGTACGCGGTGTTCGGCTCGAGCGTCTGGTAGGCGTTGCCGACGCCCTTCGGGACGTAGACGGCGACCGAGGGGTCGATCTCCGTGGTGTAGACGGTGCCGAAGGAGGGGCCCTCGCGCAGGTCCACCCACGCGCCGAAGACGCGTCCGGTGGCCACGGAGACGAACTTGTCCCAGGGCTCGGCGTGGATGCCGCGCGTGACGCCGACCTCGTCGTTGAAGGAGATGTTGTTCTGGACGGGCCCGAAGTCCGGCAGCCCGAGCGCGACCATCTTCTCCCGCTGCCAGTTCTCCTTGAACCAGCCGCGGTTGTCGCCGTGGACGGTGAGGTCGATGCGCAGGAACCCCGGGATGGGGGTCGTCTCGATGCCGAGCGGCTTTGACATAGCGATTGAGTCGGACATGGTCTCCGTCCAGGTGGTTGAGAGCTCGATGGGCCGGGGCGCGACCGGAGGGCTGCGTCGGCACTCGGTGGTGCGCGGGTCGCCCCGTGACAGTCCCGCCTAGTCTATGCGGGTGGTGCGGCTCGAGGCCCCCGCACCCCGCACGCCAAAGGAGACCCGGTTTGAGACGACCCGTACCCGCGCCCCGGTCGCGATGGCTAGAACGGGCGATCATCCTCATCTGGAGCGCCGCGACATGCGCCCGCGCGCTCCTTGACGTCACTCTCGCCCCGGTGCCGCACATCGACTTCCTCGTCTACCGGGCGGGCGCCCACGAGTTCCTTCACCGCCTGCCCGTGTACGACGGCCCGCTCCCAACGGGCCTCCCGGGCTTTGAAATGTACTTCACCGACCCGCCCTTCGCGGGGCTGGTCCTGAGCCCCAGCGTGCTGGGCTCGGCCGTGCAGGCGGCTGCGGTCCACACGGTCCTCTGTCTGGCCGCGCTCGTCGCGCTCGTGTGGCTCGTGGTGCGGCGCTGGGAGGGGGCCGATGTGTGGACGGCGCTCGCCGTGGCCGACGCCTGCGCGCTCCTTCGGCCCGTGACGATCCACCTGTGGTGGGGGCAGGTGGGCCTGATACTGATCCTCCTCGTCGCGGCGGACTGGCTCCCCGAGCGACCGCTCGTCCCTCGCGGCCTCCTCACCGGGGTCGCAATCGCCCTCAAGCTGACGCCAGCGGTCTTCCTCCTGTACCCGCTCGTATGCCGCGACCGACGGGGGCTGCTCACGGCGGTGGGCAGCGCCCTCGGCTGCACGGCGCTCGGCGCCCTGGTCTTCCCCGCACAGTCCGCGACCTTCTGGTCGAGCGCGCTGTGGTCGTCCGACCACGTGGCGAAGGGCTGGGAGGCGGAGAATCAGTCGCTACACGGCCTGTTCGTCCGGCTCCTCCCGCACACGGCGGCCACCCTCGCGTGGGCGGTGGCGTCCGCCGCCGTCGTGGTCGTCGTCGGCGGGCTCGCGTCGGCCATGGTGCGTCGCGGTGACCGTGTCATGGCATTCGGCATGACCACCTTGATCGCGCCGCTGGTGTCGCCGGTGTCGTGGGCTCACCACTGGGTCTTCGTCCTGCCGCTGCTCCTCGAGCTCGGCCGGCGCGGGATCGTGGGGCTCAGGGACGGCAGACCTGCCTCGCACCCCACCGAGCTCCTCCTCGGACTCACAGGTGCGGTGCTCATGCTGCTGGCCCCCGTCGACCTCGACGGCGAGCTCCTCCGGCAAGGCTCCACGCAGTACTCCGTCCTCGCGAGCGTCGTCTCGGGCGCCTACGTCTACTGGGCGCTCCTGGTCCTGGTCCTGGGGCGGAGCCTGCTCCAGGAGGCGTCCTCGCCGGAGGCCGCGGTCGAGCAGGTCGAGGAGGTACTGGCCGTAGCCGGACTTGACGAGCGGCTCGGCGCGCTGGCGCAGGCCCTCGTCGTCGATGAAGCCGTTGCGCCAGGCGATCTCCTCGGGGCAGCCGATGTCGAGGCCCTGGCGGTGCTGGATGGTGCGCACGAAGCTCGTGGCGTCCGCGAGGGAGTCGAAGGTGCCGGTGTCGAGCCAGGCGGTGCCGCGGGGGAGGACCTCGACCTCGAGTCGTCCGGCCTCGAGGTAGACGCGGTTGACGTCGGTGATCTCGTACTCGCCTCGGGCCGAGGGCTCGAGGTTCTTGGCGATCTCGACGACGTCGTTGTCGTAGAAGTACAGGCCGGGGACGGCGTAGTCGGACTTCGGGTGGGCGGGCTTCTCCTCGATGGAGATCGCCTTGTTGTTCTCGTCGAACTCGACGACGCCGTAGGCGGTGGGGTCAGCCACCTGGTAGGCGTAGACGACGCCGCCGGCGGGATCGGTGTGGCGACGGAGCTGGGTGCCCATGCCGGGGCCGTAGAAGATGTTGTCGCCGAGGACGAGGGCCGCCGCGTCGTCGCCGATGAAGTCCGCGCCGAGCACGAAGGCCTGGGCGAGGCCGTTGGGGACCTCCTGGACGGCGTAGGAGAGGTTGACGCCGAGCTGGGAGCCGTCGCCGAGGAGTCGGTGGAAGCTGGCGGCGTCGTGCGGCGTCGTGATGACGAGGACGTCCTGGATGCCTGCGAGCATGAGGGTGCTCAGCGGGTAGTAGACCATCGGTTTGTCGTAGACGGGGACCAGCTGCTTTGAGGTGCCCAGGGTGATCGGGTTGAGTCGCGTGCCGGAACCGCCGGCCAGGATGATGCCTCGCATGAGAACAGTCTGACCCATGGGACGGCTGGGAGCGAGCGTTATCGGGCGGCCAGTGCCCAAGTGCACGTCCGCCCGCCGCCCTGGGGCCGCCTCCGAGCGGGGTCGGCCGCCTGCCGGTACCGTCGCCCTCATGGAGAGACTCGAAGGCGCCAGGCAGGAGTACGCGTGGGGCGCGCCCGACGCGATCCCGGACCTCCTCGGCGTGCCCGCGGACGGGCGCCCCTGGGCCGAGCAGTGGTTCGGCTCGCACCCCGCCGGCCCCACCCGTGTCCAGGGCGGGCGCACCCTCGAGTCACTCATCGACTCCGCGCCCGAGCGGCTCCTCGGTGAGGACGTCGTTCGGCGCTTCGGTCCGCAGCTGCCCTTCCTCCTCAAGCTCATCGCGCCCGCTCGGGCCCTCTCCCTCCAGGTCCACCCCTCCCTCGAGCAGGCCGGTGAGGGCTACGCGCGCGAGAACCGCGCCGGCCTCGCGCCGGACGCCCCCGACCGCAACTACAAGGACTCCAACCACAAGCCGGAGATGGTCCTCGCCCTGGAGACCTTCGAGGCGGTCGCGGGCTTCCGCGCGCCGCGGCGCGTCGGGGAGGTCCTCGTCGGGCTCGAGTCGCCGCTGGCGCGGCGGATGCGCCGGACCTTGCGCCTCAACCCGACGCGCTTCGGCATCCGGCAGGTCTTCACGGACCTCGTCCAGGACGCGACGCGACCCACGGGCGATGAGGTCGCCGACCTCGTCGCCGAGCTCGCCGCGCGCCTCGCCGCGGGGGAGTCACCCTCGCCGCGCGTCGACGCGAATGCCATCGCGATGTCCGACGCCTTCCCCGGCGACCCGGGTCTCGCGGCCGCCCTCCTCCTCAATCCGGTGACCCTGCGCCCGGGCGAGGCCCTCTTCGTCCCCGCAGGGTCCGTCCACGCCTACGTCTCCGGCCTCGGCGTCGAGATCATGGCCTCCTCGGACAACGTCCTGCGCGCCGGCCTCACCGTCAAGCGCGTCGACGTCCCCGAGATGCTCGCCTGCGTCGACTACGTCGCGGCCCCGCCGGTGCGCCCCGCCCCGGAGTACCTCTCGCGCGCCACCCGCGCCTACTACGCCCCCGTCGACGACTTCGAGCTCCTCGTCACCGACGTCGTCCCCGAGGACGGCCGCGTCCAGGTGCCCGGTCGCGGGCCCCGCCTCCTCCTCTGCCTCGACGGCGAGGTGAAGGCGACGACGCCGATCGGCTCCCTGCCGCTGCGCCGCGGGCAGGCGGTCTTCGTCGGTGCGCACGAGCGCACCCTTGCGCTCGAGGGGCGCGGAACCGTCGTTCAGGCCGACGTGCCCTGATCCGGCCAGCGCGGTACCGCCGTCGGAGTGGGCGGCGGCACTGCGGCTCTCGCTCAGACGTCAGCGCCCTCCTGCCGCGCCGCTGTCGCTGCCAGTGCGTCGTCGGCGTCGGGGGAGAGAAGGACCGCCGTGAGGCCCGCCCGCCACGCGGCGAGCACCCCGCGCACGGCCTCGAGCGGCTCCGACTCCCGGACCGTCACGGCCCTCGCGCAGGGCCGGACGGTGATCGGGCGCAGCCCCTCCGCCAGCTCGTCCCGGCTGAGGGGCCGCGCAGCGCCCTCGGCGGCCTCCAGGACGGCCGCGGCGGAGCCGGGCACCGCCGGGCCCGAGAAGCTGTCCGGGTGGACCATGAGGTCCGCGAGGCCGTCGAGGACCAGCGGCGGCAGCTCGCCCGGCCAGCGCACGGCCAGGGATGCGGCCGGCACGAGGGCCTGCGCGTCGGCCTCCTCGCTCAGGCGCGCCGCGTCCCTCGCGACGGACCGGCCCGCGGGCGCAGCGCCGGCCTCGACGAGCGAGTCGGCGGTCGGGCCGTCGGTGAGGAGGACGGGCGATCCGGCGGCCCAGGCCCCGGCGCACCAGGTGACCGTGCGCCAGTGGACGGGCAGTCCCACGTGCACCGGGGCGCCAGGTCGTGACTCAACTGTGATGAAACCCGCCGTCTTGGCCTCCCACATGGCCAGGACGTGCCCCGAGAACTCGACTCGCTCCCCGGGTGCGTACCAGACGAGCCAGGGGCGGTCGGCGTCGGAGTGCTGCGGGAGGATCGTTGCGAGGGCGTCGGTCATGGCGCCATCCAAGCAGAAGCGACCGGCTGCCGGACCGCCGGGACGGGGCTCGCGAGGAGTCGTGAGAATGCTGCTGCGGACCGTCGGGCGTCGCCCTTGCCAGGGGCGCGCACCCTTCCGACTTCACCCGTCGGACGTGGTGCGGGTCTCACTTCACCCTCTAGAAACCGCATCATGATGCGGAATCGTCACAAGTGGGTGAAATCGACCCGCCCGGCTTGACTCACCCGTCCTACACCCGTGTAATTTCCACTGGTAAGCAGAAGACAGCTCGAAGGGACGCCATCGTGTGGAACATCCTCGGCGACGGTCCGATCACCAGGACCGACGACGCCGACGACGAGGCACTGCTGCTCCTCTTCGGCGGTGACGAGGTCGACGAGGGCCCGCTCGCGTGGCAGGAGCGCGCCCTGTGCGCGCAGACCGACCCGGAGGCCTTCTTCCCCGAGAAGGGGGGCTCGACCCGCGAGGCCAAGCGCGTCTGCGCCACCTGCGAGGTCCGCGAGGAGTGCCTCGAGTACGCCCTCGCCAACGACGAGCGCTTCGGCATCTGGGGCGGCCTGTCCGAGCGCGAGCGCCGCAAGCTCAAGCGCCGCGCGGTATGACCCCGGCGAGCGCCTCGAGCCTCGCCGGTCCCGCCCTCCTCGCCGAGACCCTCGCGGTCATCGTCACCGCGGGCACGACCCCGTACCTGCGCCGCACGCTCGGAGCCGTCGCCCGCCAGACCCTTCCCCCTGACGTCGTCCTCCTGGTCGACGTCTGCTCCCGCGCCAACGGACTGGGCGACGGCACGCCCGTCGAGGAGTCCGTCAACGACTCCGGCCTCGACGCCGTCACCGACGTCCGCATCGTCCGCGCCGCCGAGGCCGCCACCTTCGGCGACGCCGTCAACCGCGGGCTCGCGCTCTACGGCGAGCTCGTCGCCGAGGGCAACCGCCGTCGCACGCACCGCCGCGCCGGCGGGTCCACCTCCGTCCCCACCGCCGCGCTCGCTCCCGGCCGCCGCTCGGAGGGTGTCGACGAGCAGCCTCACCGCCGCCTGCGGCTCGGCCCGCTGGGCGACCGGCGCGAGACGGGCCGCCTCGACGGCCCCGCCGGCGCCCGCTCGCCCATCACCCGCTCCGAGGCCCGGCGCCACGGAGCAGGAGCCGCCGCCGACGACGCCTCGACCGGCCCCGGCGTGGACGGGGCCCCGTCCACCGCCTGGCTCTGGCTCCTCCACGACGACGCCGCCCCCGAGCCCGACTGCCTCGAGCGCCTCGTCACGACGGCGGCCGTGAGCCCCTCGGCCGCCGTCCTCGGTCCCAAGCAGGTCGACTGGGACGACCCGACCCGGCTCCTCGAGGCGGGCCTGCGGACCACCCGCTCCGCCCGCCGCGCCATCGACGTCGTCGACGGCGAGATCGACCAGGGGCAGCTCGACGAGCGCTCCGACGTCCTCGCCGTCGGCACCGCGGGCGTCCTCGTGCGCCAGATCTTCTGGGACGAGGTCGGCGGCCCCTCGCCCGCCTTCGGCCCCTTCGGCGACGGCCTCGCGCTCTCCCGCGCCGCGCGCCTCGCCGGCCACCGCGTCGTCCTCGTCCCCGCCGCGCGCGTGCGCCCCCGCCGCGCGTCCTACCTCGGCCTGCGCGGCACCGGCCGCCGCCGCGACACCGCCCACGAGGACCGCACCCGCGGCACGGAGCCGGGGGAGGCGCCGACCCCCGACGAGGAGCTCGCCGCCCTCGCCCAGCGGGTCGAGCCCGACGCCGACCGCTCCTACCGTGCCCGCCGCACCGCCCAGCTGCGCGCCTGGGCCACCTTCTCGAACCGCCCCCTGACCCTCCTCCTGCCCTGGGTCCTCCTCCTCGGCCTCCTCCGCTCCCTGTGGCGGCTCGTCGCCAAGGAGCCCGCCCTCGCCCACGACGAGACCGCGGCCGCCTGGGCCGCCCTGCGCTCCGCGCGCACGATCCGCCAGGGCCGCCGCCGCCTCCACGCGCTACGCACCGTCCCGCGCTCCGTGCTCTCCGAGCTCTACGCGACGCCGGCCGAGATCCGCGCCGCCCGGCGCGCCGTCGCCCGCCAGGAGCACGAGCGCCTCGGGCGCGCCGCGGCGCCCAGCGAGCGCGAGCTGCGCGAGCTGGCCGCCGGCCGGCGGCGACGCCGGCGCGTCCTCGGCACGACCCTCGTCATCACCGCCGCCCTCGGGCTGGCGGGTACCAGCCGCGTCCTGGCAACCCGGCTCGTGACGGGCGGGGCGCTCACCCGCGTCGGCCAGGACTGGCACGAGCTGTGGGCCACCGCCTGGGGCACGTGGGTGCCCGCCGGCGACGGCTACCCGAGCGCCATGAACCCGCTCCTCGCCATCATCGCGGTGCCCGTCGCCCTCGTGAGACGCCTCGGACTCACCGGCGACGACCTCGTCCACGCCGTGCTCGTCCTCGGCGTCCCCCTCGCCGCCCTCGGCGCCTGGTACGCCGCCGGCACGATCACCCGGCGCACTAGCCTGCGCGCCTGGGCGGCCCTCACCTGGGCCCTCTCCCCGACGCTCCTGCTCTCCCTCGGCCAGGGGCGCCTCCCCGCCGTCCTCGTCCACCTCGTCCTGCCCTGGGCGCTCACCGCCCTGTCCCGCGCGGTCGGTGCCGACCGCCGCGACGTCGTCCTCTCAGGCCTCGTCGGCGCGCACCACGCCTCCGCCGAGGAGAAGGCCGAGCTCGACCGCTTCGCCTCCGAGCGCGTCGAGGACCTCGCCCACCTGGGGGAGGAGCCCGATGACGGGAGCACGGCCGCAGGGGCCGGCACCGACGACGCAGCCCCCTCGGACACCCCCTCCTCCGTCGCGGCCCCGGACTCCGCGGCCCCGTCCGAGCGCAGTGACGCCGACGCCCTCGCGCCCGACGCCGCCTCCGACGTCGTCGCCCCCGAGCACGACGCCGGCACGAGCCGCTCGAGCCGCACCGACCTCGGCGCGGGCCCCGTCGACGACGACCCCG
>SKEM01000255.1_pt1 | contig 40326 bp, 62 predicted proteins | sample 4826731 | NCBI WGS metagenome assembly SKEM01 (sample SAMN11008809, study PRJNA524170) | human gut metagenome | biome: Human fecal sample; material: Feces; isolation source: fecal sample from pouch patient p37 | host: Homo sapiens | place: Israel: Tel-Aviv | collected 2015-07-27 | reverse complement strand
GCCCCAATATGACGAGCCGCCATTGCCGGGGATAATCAGGGAGCCATTTTGCCCATCAGTGCCGTAACCTCCGGGAAGGTTAACCGAGCCACCAATAGAAATACCGCCTTTCCCACCAGCCAGCGTAGTGATCCCTGATTTCTGACCACCATCTCCGCCCAATCCGCTAATGCCGTTAATGATTGAGGTTCCGCCTGTTCCACCCTGGACAGCACCAACGCCAGCAGAACCACCAGCACCTACAGTGACTGCATAGCTGGATTCAGTTACAGCAAAATAACCAATGGCCGTACCACCAGCACCGCCGCCGCCACCTGAAACTGATTCAGATCCTGAAGTTCCCTGACAACCACCACCACCGCCACCACCGCCAGTAACAATAACTTTTACATGTTTGGTTCCTGGCGATGGGGTGTAGGTCCCATTTGCGGTAAAGCTAACGATATTCTGTAACCGCCCAGGGGAGGACTTGAGGAGGGCGCTTTCGAGACTAGCCAGTAAGGTAGGTAAATTACCGTTATCAAGGGTGTCATCGCCGCTGTTATCAGAAATAAACTGCGCCACAACCGCCGCAATAGTTGATGCCTGCCTTAAAGCTTTGTTGACCTGGGCCGAAGACGCTTTGCCACTTAAAAAGCCAGTTGTTCTGGCCGACAGTGCGTCATAATCAGCTTGTGATAATACGTTTGCCCCGCTACCAGTAGCGAAGGGTTTAAAATCGTTAGTCGCCATTAAAATCTCTCTCCCCATGACCCGCGGTCGAAGCCAGCGATATAGTCATTTTCGATATCGAAGCCAAAAAACTGATAACCATCACTGACGGTCTCTATTTCACGGACACGAACCCCTGCGGCTTTAACCGTCATATAACCGTTCTGAATCGCCCACCATAGCTCGCTGTTAACCTGGTCAATCGGGTTAATGTCATAGCGCGATGGTACGTAACCTGCCGGTAATGCGATAAAGGGGCCTTTATTGACGGCGCTATCCAGAATTAACCGGTCTATTTCACTTAGAGCTACCGATGGGTCACCGAGTATCCAGATAGAAATCGACATATCCTGGTTGTCGACAATAGCCATGCGGATTCCAGACCCGGCAAGGGCGGCATCAAGAATTGAAGGCAGCGAATCGTTCTGACCATCCCAGTTGTTTATCGCCACTTTCACCTTCAGCATTAGCCGATATATTTCATCGCTTAGATCGATAAAACCGTCGTTTGGGTCATATGGTCCCTGCCAAACCCCCTGATCCCAGCCAACCCGCTCGGTGTCCCACGAAAAATAAATCCCGGTTACCGGTGTAGCCACGCGACGGGAACGACCAACCCATTCGCCCACAACGTCGAGTTGCACGCCTACGGCTGTATCAATATCAAAATCGGGTATTAGCCGTGACATTGCATCGGAAACATCACTCAGTGGCCTGGTGGACAGGTCAACGTGTGCAAAGAACTTTGGTTTACCGGCGTGGTAGTTTGTTATGCGGTCAGTGTATCTGCTCATGAGACCACCAGATTAATATTGCTGACGGCGCAGGATGCCGACTGGTCAAAGGCAATATCCACGTTTGCCGCGGCTACGCCACCGGCAGACGTCCCGATCAGCAACTCGGTAATGTCGTAATACCTGGCATTACCTCCACTGACAACACCAAGGTTAGCCGGTGAGTAAACCCGACTGAGAAGAACGCTGGCGCCGATTGCCAGAGAGTTAATGTAGGCAGATACAGCCGCCTTTATCTCTTCGCCAACCTGGGATGTGTAGCCCGTAAGGGGTTCGATAGTGATTTTCACGTAAATGGGCACATCGACGGGCCTTGAAAAACCTACCTGGTGAGGGTTTCCGTACTTATCAGGCACAACAATCACTGTACTACCGTAGGGTGTTACGCCCTGCCCTTTAACACCACGAATGCTGCTTGCAATGACCGTCGCATCACCACCTTCGACAATGGCCGCGATTGAGTGCGGCGGCAGGCCATTTGCATCAGTGTTATCTGTATCGTTCTCATACAGCTTGTGTCGCGTTACGCCGCTGATATTTGCTACCGCGCCATCTACCGCCTCAAACGGCGTCAGAGACGGTAAAGCAACGCTCTGTGATTGCCGGACACGCAATTCAGCATTTGTTTCGGCGGCAACGCCAACGGTAGCCGCTTGAGGGTTAGTTACTGATACCCAGCCACGTGTCGGGGTGTTTATCTTATTGACTGACCCGGCAGGGGCCGCCACAGCGCCAGCAACAGAACACGTCGCTGTAGCAATAACCTTCCCATCAATACCAATTGTCACCTGAGCAGGAAGATTCCAGATGATGCCGTTGGCATCTTTCACAGAGCCGTTTGTGATTAACGTTCCGGCCTCACCTTCGATCAGCTCATCGACCGTAGAGTTTGTCGCAGCCCGGCGAGTGATGCCGTTAATTTTGACGTTACTGGTTAATGCATCGTCCAGCGCCGTCGACGGAGAAAATGACCGGTAAACAGAAATAGCCGTGTTGTTGGCATCGTGAATGGCCAGAGCCACCAGAGCGACCATCTGGCCGTCTTTGCTGTCCGGGTCGAGATAGGCATCACTGCCATAAATCTGCTGAAAATAGCCGGTGATGGTGTCCAGAACGGTCTGATAGTCGGGCGCACTTATCCCCTCAGCGGTTACCGTTGCCGATAAGCCGAGTGTGTCGAGGTCCAAAGACATTACGCCTCCGAAGTTACTGTTGTTGTCCCGTAGATGGTTTCCACCGTCGCTGTGAACGTTACACGGCGTGTGGTGCCGTCAACAGTGGTATTAAATGCAGTGATTGAGCTAACCCCTTGCGTTTCAAGGATCCGCTTGCGGATAGCGAGGTTGTAGGTATCCGGCTTTTGCTTACCCAGAACGGACTGAATCCATGGAGTACCTTCTGTGGTGTCCAGAAACCACTGTCCGTACCAAAGCAGAAAGCGAGTTTTTATGGCCTGCGCGACAGCCTCGGGGGAGTTAACCAGCCAGGTATCATCACCCTGACCGAAGGTGTAATCCCCATCGTCATCTTCTCTACGGTATCGCATCCCTCACCACCAGCGCACTGCGCTAATTACGCTTGACAGGCCAAACAAGAAGAAAACAGCCCATATCAAAAGGAATTTCCAGTTGGGTAATTTTTCGCCCATGACTCGCAACTCCCGTATCAGTTTGCTAAAATCAATCACAGGTTCCTCGTTAGTAACGGTAACGTTGGACATAAAAAACCCCGCACTGCTTGCAACAGTCGGGGTTTTGTTTTTTCCCCCAGTGAAGGGAAATTATTTTGAATTGCCTTACTGGGCAAATTTACTTGTCAGCGGTAACTACCCTCCAAGCGGTGCTGTGTTACTCCCGCCTGATTCAACGCCACCATGCGTATGCTTATCGACAATAGAGCCGTCCACCAGCTGCAGGCGTCCGTCAGGTAGAATTTGAAGGCCGTTCAGGTTAAAACCTCCCGGCGCCGTACCGTCGATAGCTCCGCTGGCAGGATTAAGGCTCAACTTTGTTTCCCCGTCATCGCTGCGCAGCTCTACTGCGCTGGTGCTGATACCGCCGATTTTCTTGGCCTGAGACTGCGGGCCGACAATGCAGAAGGCATCGGATAAATCATGCATGCGCTCGTCTACCGGCTCCTGAATACCTCCGCTTTGCCACCAGAAATCAATACAGCGGTCTGCAAAGATAACAAGGCATTCATCACCATCCTTAACAGGAAAAGTCAGCGTGCAGCCTCCGCCGCGAGGGAATACAACAGGAACATCCACCAACAGTGGGAGGTTTACCGAGACCTCGGCGCCGGATTCGTCCTGCTCTGCGCCTTTAATGGCTGGCTGAACAACAGCGGTGACAGCATCCGGATCAAACGACTGAATGATGCCAGGCATGGAGACGCGCATTGCAGACATGATCGACTGCGCCAGCTGTGCGTCTGCCTGTTCTTTACTGCCGAGCTGGGAGTTTAGTGCTACGGGCATTTGGTTTACTCCGGGCATTAAAAAACCCGCCGGAGCGGGCTTCTTAACTATAAGCTAATAAGAAGGGAGTCTTATCTTACTTTCTATGAACAAGGTTTTGAGAGTATCAGGAGTTATCTCTATAACATCACCGATGTTCAAAGCTTTATCTTTTGCATAATTTCCAACAGAATCAAGGAAGTCATGATGCATTCTGACTAACAATTTAACGTCGTTTACAATAGGATTAAATTCGTACTCCCAATCACCTTTACTCTCAAGGCAATTATAATAAAAGAAATATATCTCTTCGGCTTTCCAGAAATCGGAATAAGCACCACCTGTGCGCCCCATCTCACGCCCTATTCTTTCATAGTCAAAATTATTGCCATCATAACCATCAGCATATGCACCACAATAGAGCACCTTAACTCTGCCACGAGCGTAATCTCTGACATCACCTATAGTCTCTAAATTTACTTTATAGGCGCATAACGCATAGCCATAATGACTATTTTCCGAGCTGGGAACTTTTAATTCAATTTTTTTTGGATCCCATCCCAAGATGTAGGCTGCAAGCCAATGACCAGCCTCATGCCTTGCTATCCGGTAAACTGCTTTCTTGTAGTCGTAAGCGTTCATTTCCCCTCCTGTTTTTGAAACAGATTAGGGGATTAAATGAGCTTAATCACTACCGCTTGGTGTTTTAACGTTAAATGCATTGTCGGCGGGATTTTCTGGGGAAAATCTTTCTCCATTAACGGGGTAATTAATAAAAATATCCCCCGTTCTCTCCTGTTCACATTTCAGGTCTTCGCAAGGGATAGGCGGATGATCAATTTTTACACCGGTGAGAAAATTTGACATAACGCTTACCTACCCTGCCTTTAAGCACATAAAATAGCGAGCAACCAGATTACTTCACCTTCCGACAGTCGTACGTCCAGAACTCTCTGGGCTCGTCCATGTTCTTGCGGATCACTTCGACGTTGAGGATAGGCTTGCCGTTTCGGGCGACAAAATCCATTCCAAGCCAGCGTCCAGATCTGGCGTCAGGAAGCATCCACTGTATTTTCACATTGTTGTAATCATTTTTTACCTTTAGAAAGGTAATCTTCTGCGACTCTGGCTTAGCGCCGTTTATCCGCGCAAATCCATCCTGCGCCTTCCAGTTGATCCCAAACGGTCCGCAGGAAGTATCCGCAAAAGCAGGGGCAGAAAGGAAGAGGGAAAAAATACAAGCAGTAATGATTTTCTTCATGAGTATTGCGCCGCATCCAAACCTTTTGAGTTGAGCAAATCCCGAGCCCCTTTCGCCAGACACAGCAGGTCCATATACCACGCCTGCCCGCGAGTATCGCCAGTATAGTCAATGCTGCCGACAATGTAATCACCGTCGGTATTGATTGCCGCCAGCTGCGACCCGGGAAGCCCATCGACATAGATGTTACCGTCTGTGGTACTTTCGCCTAATAGACCTGGTGACTGACCAACCTGATCATTACCGAGAGCCTGACGATATACAGAGGCCTGATCCAGCCTGATAAGCCCCCCAAGCTTAATATTCGGGTTTATCAGACAGCGTACATTCACCCCGGCGCCCATCGTCTGCTGAGGCATACCGATCAGGCCGGTATTGGCGTTCAGTACAATCGCTTCCTGTATGTACTTATCATCAGGAACAATATGCACCTGGTTGTTTTCGTACCACCAGTTAGCCTTACATTGCCCTGCAAGGCTGTACATCAGGCGTCCAGTGTTCTGATAAATAGTACGGCCGCGGGGGAATACAGTTGGACCAAAATCCGGCCTGCTTCCCTCTGTAATGCCATAAGGGCTAAGGGACTGCATACCCAAATCAAACAGGTCAGCATGCTTCCAGCCTGCCGATACTGTCGTTTTCACGCTGGCGTTGAGATGCCCCTCCCAGCCATCAATACACTGGATGAGCACCCAACTATCGGTGACGTTATCTTTTCCGGTAACGGTAAAGCGAATATCACCGTTAAAGATGATCCCCACATTTTTATCAGGATAGTTGCCGCTGCTGTCTGCTGTGCCGTTATACCCGGCAATAGCCCTTACACGAGTAAATTCTTTACCCATGATCCGGTTTTGAGTCTCCGGCGACAGATTGTAGATTTTGAAGTTACCCACGAATCCGTTAAAGATAGTCGCGGGCATCTTCTGGATATTAAACGTCACCTTAAAATCCGACAGCGAAATCCCATCACCCTTATCGTCAATAAGCTGCAGCTCAAAGTGCCGCATCCAGTTCTGAGACATAATCACTCCGTTACTGCGTAGAGATGGCTTTTAATGCCGAGGTCGGTTTGGGTTGGATTATCATTTGCCGGGTCGTCGCAATTGACATAGAGCGAAAAGCCAAGCCCGAGATAGCGATACTGCGCCAGCAGGTTGGCGCCGGTGATAAGCGGGATCCCCTTTATCAGGTCGGCCCCGGTACTGTCCATGATATCCAGACACCAGAAAGCACCACGCCAGGTAACAGCCATTTGCAGACTTTGACCTGCCACAGATATGGAGAATCGCTGGTTTTCTGGTGATAGAGGGATTTCTGAAACAGCCATTTAACCTCCCGAGATGAAACCGACAAACCGGCTTAGTAGCGACTCATCTTTCGGAGTCGGCGTCTTTACCCCTGAGTTTTGCACCGCTGACGTGTTCACCCCCTCTTTCATGTTTTCCTTCGCTGCCACGCTGACTGTCTGCGTCTGACTGGTGATTATTTCCCTGAGCGTAACTGTCGCCATCAGTACGTTTTCGCTGGTACGTTCGGTCGTCACATCCAGAGAGCGGATCACCATATTGGTATAAAGACGTTTCCCGGTGGTCACATCAAGCAACTGCCTTTCCTGCTGCATTTTGAGCAGCTCAGCATAGACTTCCTTAGGCCCCATGTTGTTAAGGGGCGTAGACAGCCCGATGCCTGCTGTATCATAAAAATCCAGCAAGGAACCACCACCAGCAAAGCCTATCTCCATAACGACTTCTGACGGGCGCCGATATGCATGGTCTGCAATGAACCCTGTTCCTGCGCTTGTAGGCCTTTCAACTGGATGCTCTGTCACCTCCAGAGCATCGCTATGACGCTCTGAAACCACCACGTCGGGTATCATCAGACCAATACGGCGGCTCCGCTGCTGGAAAAGGGTTGAAAGAATATCCATCAGCTCGGCCCCCGGGTTAGTTGCTGGGTTGCGCGTGCATTAACGTTGCCCTGGCTTTCAGAGACGATTTTCCCCGCCTCTCTCGGATCGCTGATACCAGAAATGTTGATGACGGTATTCTGGTTCAATGTCGCGCCAGCCCCCGGCATATTGCTCAATACCTTGGGGATATATTGCCTGGTTTCCTGCGGCATCAGCGCCATGCCGTACTTCTGCACGTTACCAATCCCCCAGTTATAGGAGGCCAGAGCTTTACCCAGATCGCCGCCGTTCTTCTGCAGGAGCATCGAAAGATATCGCGCCGCCGCTTCCGCTGACTTGATCGGGTCGAAGACATCATTCCCGTGTAGCCCCATATCCCGAGCGGTACCAGGCATAAACTGGAACATCCCTTGTGCGCCAGCACCGGATACAGCGAACTGATCCCCCCCTGATTCAGTGATAGCGACACTTCGCAGAAGACCAGAAGGCAGGTTATACATAGCCTCCAGTTTACCCATCATCGGAGCCATCCATCCAAGCAACTGAGCCCCTGCTTTTGAAGGTGACGGTCGTTTAACTGATTGCCCGTACTGCGTGGCATCACCATTCCACCAGTCAACAGCCTTATCCCGTAACCCCTGCCCGACAGAGGCGGCACCCTGAATAACTGGACTGTCACTCCACGCTGCGGCTGCGCCTTTAAGCGAATCCCATGCGCCGGAGAAATCACCACTAATAACCTTTCGCAGCGCATCCACCAGCGAACCAAGGATTTTGATTGAACTGCGGACGCTTTCGATAATCTGGTCAAACAGCCATTTGCCATTAAATTTCGACGTGTCGATATTAATGAATTCAAGGAATCGCTTACCCAGATCGAGAATGGCAGAACCTAGGTCTTTAACCTTCACATAGATGCCACCGAAGTCCTTACTCAGGCTGGCAAAAGCCTTTTGGGCATATTTGATACCCGGCTCCCATTTTCCCCAGTCTATAAGCGACTGGCCGCCTTCTTTCCATGTGCGGTAATCGTCGTAGAGACCTATCAGCGCAGCACCCAGCATAATGACGCGCCCAATAGGCGACATCGCAAAGGCACTATTCAGGAGACGCCAGGCAATCATTAGCGCCCCAAACACCTCGATAACCTGTCTGGTTTCGGTACCGAGTGATTTCCACCAGTTGATAATGTCCCCGGTGAGCTGTATCAACCGATAAACCACCCGGCCAATGATTTCACCAAACCACAGGACACCTTTGATACCAGCAGTGATAGCCCCTTCAATTTTCGGGAAATTCTCCATAATCTGACGGCGCAGCCTGTCGAGAGAGCCAGCAAGTCCATCAGCGAGACTGGAGCCGATTTTATCCCGTGCCATGCCTGCCATCAGCCCAAAGGAGCGCAGCGAGGTCATGAATTTATTGGAGCTGACGGCGGCCACATCGGCGTTATAGCCGATCGCCTTCGCCATCGCGGTGTATTCGCCACTAAACTGGCCGATACCGCGACGCATTGCCATCAGGGTGTTTTCATCCAGACCCAGCATCTGAGCGTACTGGTTCGCGCGGTAATACGGCATGCTGCTAAGACGCTGGCCGACGCCGGTAAAGATCGTCGCCATATCCCGCATGTTGCCGCTGGCATCACGCGTTTGAACTCCCAGCCGGTTGAGGAAACCCTCAGCGCCGGGATTGTTACGCATGAACCGGGCAAGATTTTCGAGAGAGCCGCGGGCCCCGTCGACACTGCCGCCAACCTGACTAACTGCATACCCTATCTGCTTAATACCCTCTACCGTCGCGCCTGTGCGCTGAGAGGCCCAGTACAGGTCGTCGAGACCGCTGGCAATTTTCGCGGTGAATGCAACGACGGAAAGCGCCGCCGCCTCAACTTTGACGCCCAGCTCAATCGCTTTAAGCGTTGTCCCGGCAACGACGGCATCGAATTTTCTGGCGCCAGCCTCATCAACTTTGAACCCAAGCGAGATCAGAAAGTCCTTGAGCGTTTCAGCGTTCATTAGCCTCTCTCCATTTCGCTATACGGTTTTCGTTATCGGCTTTCAGGTCCAGCCAGTCATTCATACGGGCAATATCAGCCAGGTCTACTGATCCATCTTTCAGGGCGGTGTAGGGGATGAGCCCGGCATCCACCGGGCGCATCAGGAAATCCTCGCCTTCTGGCATGGATTCCAGGGCTGGACCTATGGCTGGGTAGGCGTCTCGCTGGCGGGGAGTTCTTTCAAAAAATTTCCCAGACTATCGGCGACCACCCGCGCCACCAGCTGCAGCATAGTAAACAGGTCGATATCGTCGAACATAAGCACGCCCTGATCGAAGACTTTCGCCCAGCCCTTTTCGTGCTGGCGGGAAACGACACTCAGGCACGGATAAATCACCGCGTTAACGTCGTCGTCCGGCAGCGCTGCCAGCGTATCGGCAATTTTCGGCAGTACGCTTTCCAGCACAGCGCCGGAGTTACCAGCGGCGACCTGAGCCTTCAGCGTAGAGAATTCACTGACCAGACCAGCCAGCACGGGCAGAAGCTTACGACTGACCTTCAGCTGCTGGAAAACGTCGAGTTTCGCTGTGCGGTAGTTAACGCCCTTAATTTCAAATTCCATCGATTAAAACTCCCCCAGCAGTTGGTCAATCTTACCGGCGTCAAATACCCACGACACCGTATTGCCAACCTTGGCGTTAGCGTGATCCGGCTGCTTCTGGAATGCGCAGCTACGCGCGGTGGTGATATCGCCTGACACCTTGTTTCGGATGACAATCACGTTATTACCCCAGGTCGCCGAGGACTGGCTCTGCGCGTTATACATCAGGGACAGTTTTTTGTTCACCGGGGACGTTTTCAGCAGGGTAACTGTGATGGTGCCACTCTTACCGGCGTGCAGGCTGTGCATCACCTCACCATCGGCGCCGACGGTCATGGTGTTTTTTGCCTCGGTCATCGCAACCGTAATACCTTCTTCGGAGTTCGCCGAGCCGTAGCCCAGATCGATACTGCCGGTTGGGCCCGTCAGGGATGCCGAGACGTCAATAAAACTATAGGTTCCGCTCATGGTCGCTCCTTATCGCACCACATTGATCTGCACGTCGGCATAGTGAATGGCACCCGCCAGTTTGATCGCCGCCTGAATCACCGGCGACTTACGCGCTTCCCTGTCGGACTGCGCCTGGTTATCTACTGAATCGGCGTAGACGTAGTAACCCTTGGTCAGTGTGTCACCTGATTCAATCTGGCCGATCGGGCCGCCATTCCATACACCCGGAGCAATAAGGCCGTTATTTACCGCCTGATCCAGTGAGGCTTCGACGTTGGTCATTAACCGGGTTACGCCCGCGTCGGTTTGCGGAATTTTGGTATTCGAGGTGTACAGCAGGTTGTAAAGGTTGGTCTGAACGTAGTTCTGCAGCCAGTCCAGCCCGTGGCGCTCATCAAAGAAATCACCGTTCGCCATGACACCCTGCTGGATAATCGCTGTATCGTTGGCGTAGTAGACGTAGACGTTACCGTTAATGGCATCAATAGCGGACGCCTGCGCGGTCGTGAGCGTTTCGTACGTCACGCCAGGCTCGGTTTTGAATTTCAGGGTGATCGTGGTGTTGTTGCCGGTGAAATTCACCGTAAACGCACGGCCAAATGCCGAGATAGCGGCGTATTTGCTGCTGGAGCTGTACTGCCAGAACGTACGGCTGTAGCCGGCGGCTTTCAGCTTATAGCCGATGTTGTCGGTATTCCCCGAGACCAGCACATTCACATCATCAGTGGTAACGGCCAGAATGCGACTCAGGCTGGATGCCTCGATCGCCGCAGCAACCGAAATCACGTCAGCCTCAACCAGATCGGCGCTATCGGCAATCGCCAGCCCGTACCAGTTGGTATATTGCAGAGAGGCATTAACCGCCTGCAGCAGCGTTTCAACTGTGCCATCTTCACCTTCCGCCAGCGTCTTCGCCCAGCGGCCGATATAGACCAGCGTCGGTTTTGGTGATTGTGAAAAGAAGATGGTCGCTGCTTCGTATTCCGGGGAGTCAACGCCAAAATCATCGCCGATATCTTCAATGGCCGAATACTGGCGAATGCGCTCGGTAACCGGAATAACGGTAGAGGTTCCCAGAATGAGGAGCGCACCGAAGTTTCGCCCCGTTGCCGCTACCGGTGACATGATGACGTCAACGTTAACGACATTGGAAACAGGTAAGCCCTGTGCCATGTTTTAATCTCCAAAAAATTGCACTGGCGCGTCGACCAGCGATTGAATGCCGTACTGGCGGATGATTTTGCGGCGCAGGTCAACGCTGATATCGTACCGGCGCACCCACTGGTTATTGATGAGTTCGGGCAGATTGAGGATCCGCCCATGCTGCAGAAATGTCAGGCCTGAGCGGTTGAGCTCGTCATTGTTCTGCGAGACCAGCAGACCGTCACGAAAGCGCGTGGCCATTGCCAGCCCCTGCGGGCCATAGAAGCACAAGATCAGGCTCACGGTCTCATGCGACCACTGTTCGGTGTTCTCTTCGCCCTGCACGTACGCCGGGTTGAAGTCCTCCTGAATGCCGGTGATACCGAACGCGCACCAGGTGGTGCCGTTTTTGGGTATCTGCTTTTGCGGGTCAGTCCAGCGTGGGTAAACCAGCGTGGCAGCCAGCCCTGTCAAACCCCGTATCCAGCGGCTGATTAGCCGTTCCAGATCCTCATCGTAGGGCGGTGAATCACCGACGGGGGTCAGATATCCCGCCGTTGTGCTGTCGTTACTCAATTGGCGTTCCCCCGTCGAATTCCAGAAGCTCGCAATGCGCCTGAACGAACCCGGCACCGTATCGGGTGTACGGATCGACAAAGGTCACGCGGTACCGTCTGCCGCTGTATAAAACGATATCAGCGTCGAGTTCTGGCGTTGAGTCACTGGCAGGCATCCCCTGAGTTAGCCTGAACTGGGTAACAATGAGGATGGCACCATTGATGTTTTGTCCGGCGGCCATTCGCTTAGCCTCAAGCGAGCGATCGACGGTTACAACGCCAGAGAATGGAATAGCCTGTGCGGTATTGGTCGGAAAATTATCTTCGTCCACTGTCTGCACCTGTCGATAACATACCAGCGACAGGTCGACAAAGTCCGGATCAAGCAGAACATCAGTCACATCGAGAAACGGCATTATTTTTTCCTCACGACATACTGAATCGCTCTTAAAAGGAATCCGCGGGCACGCAACGGCTTATCGCCAGGGATAGGCGGTTTCATTTCTCTGCGCTTCTTGATGGTCTTTTCAGATAGTGGGGTCAGACGATCGCCTGCCTCAATGACAGCCTTTGAGGCATCACGCGCAATCTGGCCTGCGGCTTCAAGATGCATCGACGCCACATCTGCCTTACCTTCAAGCGCAGACTGAGCGGCCAGCTTTAAACGCTCGGTCGTTTTATCCCGGGAATCCTCAATGCCCATGTCCAGAAATGGCCTTGGCGGCAGAGTAACGGTCTCACCGTCTATCTCTACGGTTGCCCCGGTGGACTGGAGATACCCCAGCTCAGCGTTGCTCAGCGGCGCATCATCGCGCGGAGGTCCTGCCGGGATACCAACCAGCACATCAGTGCCTGACAGCTGCTTCAGCGCATCCAGAACGCTGCTGTAATTGTCTTCCCGAATTGTGAGCCCGCTTTTCATTCCGGCGTCCCCAGTTGAACCGCTCCGGCACCAAACATCATCAGGTATTCCCAGAACTCCGATCCGTAACGGGAGTTGTTCAAGAAACCGGCATTAGGGTCCAGGGTTGCGCTTGCATCATAACTTGCTGAAACCTTATCCACTGATTTTGCGGTCTGTATGCCGCTATTTACACCACCAGCAGTACCCACAGCCATACCACGCATATCGGCGGCGTAAAGGTACATGTAGTGCGCAACATACAGCCCGACGATGTAGGGAAAGATATCCACGCCAAAGCGCGACTCACTCAGCATGGCATCAGCAAGATTCAGTCGAGCCTGGATCATTGGCGTGGGGTACTTTGTATCGTCAGCGAACTGGGGGAAGGTTGCCCTGAACTGCTCAGGCGTCGGCAGACTTTGATTTCTTGCCATTATCGGTAGTCTCCGGCAATTGCGCTTCGAGTTCAGCAATACGCGCGTCTTTCTCAGCGATTTTTGCTTCCAGCTCAGCAATGCGCGGGTCTTCTGCAATCGCTGGAGCTTCGCCATCCGGTGAACAGTGCGCTTTTACGAACCAGTGCTCAGCAACCGTGTCATCGACGTCGTGGAAGCCAACCGGGAAATGCTTTTGCTCTTTGCCGTCGTTGAAGTTAAACGGGGAGAGTACGTAAATCTTTTTCATTGCAAGTCCTCATGAGCGGCCCTTTCGGGCCGCCGCAGGTTAGATGCCGTCGACGTAGGCCAGAGTTTCCGGATAAACCGGCTCTACTGCACCCAGCTTGCCGTAATAGGTTACGAGCTGATACAGGCCGCGATACTGGATCGGCACGCTCATCAGCGGAACCATCGGGAAGCGAACGTATTTCTTGTCGTTGGTGTAGAACATCATGCGATCAGAGTTCGACACGCCACGACCTTTCGCCCATTTCACCGGACGGATGTTCAGAGGACGCCCGTTCTGGTGGTATGCGATGGTGTTGGTTTCCAGATAGGTCAGCAGGGACTGGTTACCAGCGCTGGATACGATGGTGCTTGCCAGCAGAGAGAACTGCTCCGGCGGGATCAGCAGGTCCGTCGGTACCATGGAGTAAGCTGAGTTGGCCCACGCAGCACTCAACCCGGCATTAATGCTCGCCCGGATTTCGTCAGCGGTGGAGGTCGCCCAGGTCTTCGCGGCGTTGGTCGGTGTTACCTGCGTCAGGTTCAGCAGGCCTTTTACCGCCAGACCGGAATCGCCGATATAAACCTGCTCGTCCGTGTCCATGTTCCACTTCAGCTGCATACCGTCGTACTTCTGCGTGTCGATCGGGCGACCAACCTGCGCAGCTGCCTGCAATTCTGGAACGGTCCAGCCCAGCTCCATACCCCACAGGGTAAGCGGGAAGCCAGTTTTTGCGATGTCGACGTTAAGTCCAGCCATCGCGGTCGCAGCTTTGCTAAGCCAGTTTTTGCCGTTGGCATTCGGCGTACCGGCAGCAGCAAAAGTGGTGTTAGTGAACGAGCTGATCTCATCAGCAATAGACACGTCTTCACGCAACTGGATATCGCGCGACCAGGTGAAATTCACCAGCGGCAGATTCAGTGTCTGATCGAGACGCTCCAGCTCATGGACAAGAAAGGCACCAGTGCCGTCGACTGTCGCCTGGTCAAATGTCATTGGCATTTGCGATTTCCTTAAATATTGAAGGCCAGCTCAATGTTGCCGCTGGTGTCGCCAGGGCCATTGAAGTAAGCGTTAGTGATCTGGACGGTATTCGAGCCATCAGCGGCGGCAAGGAACGCGCCGAGAGGGCTTGAGGAGGATGGTGTGGCCACTCGCATGTAGACCGGGCCATGCAGCGCAACGCTGGATGCATCCGCGCCGATGTTTACCGTGACGTAACCACGGACCAGGCAATCGCCGGTGAAGTTTTTACCGCTGCCTACCTGCTGGACTTTATCCGGCTGGCTGGCGGTCGGATACGGACGAACGTAAATGCCCACCAGCACCGACGCTGTATCGCTCGCAGCGATTGGCACAAATTTCCCGGAGGAAATCTTGCCGCCAAGGCCGTAAGCGGGAAAAAGGTTGGAGGAGTCCAGCAGTTGAGGTTCAACCGTCAGATCCTGCGGACGAGAAATTGCCCCGGCGATGCCCGCAGGCATCCGGTAAAGAAATGTATTACCCATTGGTTAGCCTCATTTAGACCAGAATTCCTGCGCGGCCTGATTCATACCGGCAATGGTTTTAACAGTGGTGGCAGTCTGCGTTTGCAGGCTGTCGACGGTTTTGGTATTGCGGTTTTTAGCCAGCTCAGAAACAGCTGTGAAAGCCATATCCACCGTGGCTTTTTTCAGCTTGCTGATATCGGCATCACCGACAATAGAGCGCACCAGAGATTGATCGGCAGAGGCGAGCACCTGACGCTTGAATGCTGTCGGCTTCGCCTTTTCTGGCAACTGGATGCCTGGCTGAATCAGATCGGCACGGTAAGCGGCGTCGCCGGTAACCTTACCCTCTTCTTCCTTTTTCTCCTCTTCGTCCTCGGCATCGCCGGTTCCAGGAGCAGTTGCCGCAGGCGTGAGTTTGGCCACCGCCTCAATCAGCGCCTTACCCCATGCAGGAATTTCTTCCTCGGCATCGCCGGTTCCAGGCAATGCCGGGCCGGGAAGCGGATTTTGCGGCGCAAGGTTGATGACCACTCCGCCAGGTGTCATAGAGGTCGATACGTCGTTATCGCCCGTGACATCATCAGGCGGGTTATCAATGAGACTTGCCATTTCGGCAGCGTCCCCGGTTTTACGGGCCTTCAGGAGCCGGGTAAACCAGTTTTTAGTAGTGCTTGGCATAGAATCCCCTATTGCACAACGGAAACCGGCCCGCCCGTTAGGGACAAGGGCCAGATGGTTAGCGGTAATCGCAGATTGCTTTGCGAGACCAGGTGAAATCTGTTCGTAATCGGCGTCGTACCCGCAGCTGACCTCGTCATCACCATCATCAATTGCCTGCAGGGCTTCCGGGGTTTTGACGATGACATCAGCCAGCAGCAGATCGGTTTTATCGTCCGTGCCACGTCGTACGTTCTGGATGTGCCCGTGAGCCAGCTGGCGCCAGTTATCAGGGGTAACAAAGATGATCTGCCCGTCAAAATCTCGCGGATGGCCGATAGTGACTGCCATTCCTTCGAATGACGCCATGGCTCGCTCGCTGAACACCTCTTCTGGCGTCCGGCGTACGATGACCTTCCCTCTGTCGTTTGGGACAAGCTCAGGCCGCTCTGTGGCGTCGTACTCCAGCTCACCAGTCCTTGCGATCGGGACGTCCTTAAACAGGACTGACCCATCAGCAAGTTGAAAGCGAGTATTACCCAGGCGGGTTTTAAAGAAATATTTCATGGGTTACCTGCTGAATGGCGGGCAAAGAAAAGGCCGCTGAATAGCGGCCTCGTTGTTAGTTACTATTTAATCTTTCTCGTAATATCTTGGCTTTCTCAAGCTTTACTTTTGCCGATTCGAGAGTTTCTCTTGCTTGTTGCACCCTCCTGGCATCCTTGTTTGGATTATTTCCACGCCCTCCCCAGTCCGGGCTAGATATCCTTTCCCAAGCTTGTTTTGCGGATAATAAATAGCGTTCAGCACCTTCCACATCAGAGGCATTTCTTAACCACTCTAAATAGAAATTGGTAGCTTCTTCACAATTTTTTAAGAAATTCTCAATATCAGATTTTCTTGTTTTCCCCGTTGGCAGCGAGAATGGGCACCATTCAGATTGCTCTAGGGGTCTAAAATACCAAGAATATACCCATTGCCCGTTGATAAAATCGCGTTCATGGGTGAATTCTAACCCGTTAAGCTTATGTATGTTTTGCTTCATTTGCTATCCCTATCGAGTTGTTACTAATGCATTATGCATTATTTTCTAAACTCAGGGATCTGCACTTCTGGCCAGCAATCGCAGTTCGGCAGGCATCCGGCGTGTCCGGTCATGCCGTCAAGCGTTGGCGGGTTATCCCAGCGCACAAATTTATCTTTCATTCCTCGGTGCGATGGCCTGGTACCAGCCCCCTTGATGCGCCACCAGTAACCCTCTGAGCCAACGGATAACGCCCGAGCCTGCGTCAGTGCGCCAGTTGCACGCCCTATCTCAGTGCGGGCTATCATCCGCGCCCTGCTGGCTGCCACGTCGCCGGACTGCATGATCATCTCGTAAAGCTGATCGGGGCGCTCACCATGAATGACAGCCTGTATCGCACGCTCCTGAATTTCCCTGACTCGTCCGGCCGCCTCTAATGGCAGAGACTTCATGTAGCGAATCTGTCGGTAAACGATATCCTGCGCCACCATGCCGACTGGTGTGTTACTAATCACGTCACGCAGACCAGCGGAAATTTCTTCCGAAACAGAGCGCCACTGATTCCACTCTTCACGCTCCACCTGGGCAAACATCTTTCGACCGACCATTTCGGCCCAGTCGTCGATCACCACGGAGTAGTCAACAAGCGATTTAGCAATGCTCTCAGCGCTTGCCTGTGAACCATCGTAGGAGCCCGTAACGATTTGGTTTATCTGGTCGACTATCGCCAGTAGGCTTTTCTGATACTGGACCTCCGATCGGCGGCGGAGGGCTGGTTTCAGATTCAGTCTCCTGCCACTGTTTCGCCGCATTCTGGATATCCTCATCGCTAATTGAAGCACCGATGCCGGTAACGTCAGACAGCTCGCGCAAATCAGTCAGCGCAGCAGCCGGGGACATTCCCAAATCACGCACCGCGGTTGCCAGGGCGGTGGTCGTGTTGGTCGCCACCGTGGAGCGATCGGTGTCGCTCATCTGCCACAAGGGGTTAAACTCAAAGGTGAAATCTTGCGGCAACGGCTCGCCAAACTCTGAGCGATGCAGTACATCGAATAACAGGCGGATGTGAGGCCGTAAATCTCGCTCCTGAAGCGTTCCCACGTCGTCGTAGTAGTTCGCGAGGTCAGCGTCACCGGTTGAAAAACCCTTCGGTGACTGACGGAACAAGCGGACAAGAGGGATGCCAACAGCACCCGCAATATCCTCTTTAAACTCGCTAAGCAGGTCAGACAGGCCCGCGAAAGAATAGGAATGTGTTTCAAATTCGTCCTCCGAATCAAACAGGGACATACCCTCGTTCGTCTGGTACTGGCGGACCATTTCCATATTCTTGATAAGCGCTTCAAACGCCTTACCGCCGGTGGCGATAATTTCACGCAGCTTTTTAATCTTTGCCGTTCGCAGATGTGCCTTGTAGGCAAGCTGGGCGGCTCCGACGCTGGTGCTATCGTAGGAAGTCAGGCGATCGAAGATGCGCTCGACAATGGACATCCCCCATTCGTTTTCGGTGATTTTCTGCTGGTACGGCAGTTTCACACCATCCATGCGGATCAGGCGGCTGTGGTGAACAGTCCAAGGAGGAAGCCCCTGCGCCGTTGTCACGATTTCATAGAATTCAGGCTTGCCAAGGTTGGGGCCAAGCGCCTTAATGCGTCTGGTGAGCTGTGGGTTAATCATCCAGCGGTCAAGTACAGCCAGACCTTTAAAGCTGCCCTTACCAACCTTATCCAGCACCAGCGGCGTCAGCGGTGCCTGACCTTCAATCAGAATCAGCGCCACAGCCCCGCCATACAGCCGGGACCATTTCAGCGTCTCGTTGATGCAATCCCAAAGCTGAAGCTCATCGAACCGCGATTCAAGAATGCCACGGCGTTTCGGGTCTATCTCACTGGTGATCCGCACTCCTTTTTTGGTCATATCGTCCGCTTTCGAATCGACTGCGGCGCCAATAATCCAGGAGGAACGATAAGCCCACTCGATGAGCAGACGGTTGCGGCTGGTATAGTTCGCCCTGTAGGTCGATGCGGCATGCTGGTTAGGCTGCTGCATACCGACACGGGCAACAAAGTTATCGTACGAATCCGCCGTGGCGACTCGTCCTGTTTTCTTCGCCATGGTGACTATTCTCCGGCTTTTTCGGTACTCGTGGCGGATAGGATAATTTGTTAAAAAACGACCTGATTTAACATAATGACTGTTACCCGCACCAGCCGGATCCCTCCCATGATGAAATGTCCGCCAAAGGCTTATTTATCTGGGTTAAGTGGCTAAAAGCGCGTGAATAAAACATGCATAAACAGGGTCGAAAAATGAATAGCGTGAATTTTGCGTGAAACGGTTATTTCCAGGTATTTAGCTGTTTCCCAGCGCTTCCCAGATATCCATTGCCGTATCGGTTGGAGCAAACGCCATGATGAACGCGTCGGCCACGTTCGGCGATGGTACGTCACGCTTGGCGAGGTCTTTCTTGCTTTCCACCATCACGCGACCGTTTTTGTCAAAATCACGGTGCGGGGTGGTAAGTTCCAGCTTGAGCTTTTCCAGCAGCGGACAAGATGAGTCGATGCTTATCAGCTCATCTACCGGGTACTGCTCGCCGTTCTTTACCGCGTTGAAGGTGTTACGGAAGCGATCCGCCACCAGCCACCAGGCTTGCGCTTTGAGGTTGGCGAAAAAATCCTTGTTCGGGATGCCAATATATTCGTAGTCCGGCTCATTCACACCAGCGCCAGCATTGAATCGCTGATAATTGATGCGGGATGCATTCATGTTTTCGCGCTTACGATCCTCATTAATTTCTGAGAATTTCGCGCCAGCAGATGCCCCAACGCCGATTGAGTCGTAGACAATATCAGCATCACGCTCCAGTGCCGCCTGATACGTACGCTGGCAGCTCTTCAGCAATTCGTCTTCTTTCGCCTTCCACTCATCCGCCCAATACACGACGGAGCCGTGACGATAGACGTTAGCGCACTTATCGGCGCCGCTATCAGCAACGTCGAAGCCAATACGCTTGCGCCCGCTCGGCTCGAAATTAAGGACTTTATGGGCATCAACGGCCGCCTCAATCCATGACAGCTTGATAATGGCCGCATCATCATCCGACTCTGGCACGCCTTCGTAGACATGCTTAAACCCATCCGGATCCCGGCGTTTAGCGGCTTCGATAACCTTCAGCATGGTGTCGGACAAAAAGGGGTTTTCATCGTAGTTGATTTTGCGTATCAGCGTATCTTCTGGCGGATCGACCACAAAGTTACGCCACACGAAATCAATCACCAGCCCGGGGTTAAAGATAAACCAGCACTCTGATCCCTCTTTACGGATGGTTGGCTCCAGTATCTTCCACTGGTATTCCGTCAGCGCGTGGGCCTCTTCAAGCCACAGAACGCTGATACCCTCCAGAGACTTAATCTCTTCAATGTTGCGCCAGAGCCCATAAAAGACGAATTCAGACCCGGTCACCCGGTTAATGATTTTGTTGTTCAGAATGCGGAAACGATGCCGCAGGCCAAAGCGGTCAATCTGAATTTTGAGCAGGGTATATACCGACTCTTCAATTTTGTTCTGGATCTGACGTGCACAGCAAAAGCGCAGGCTGTATTTATTCGACAGAAATATGGCTATGCCAGCGGCATCCCACGATTTTGACGATGACCGGCCACCATAAAGCACTTTGTTACGCGCCTGCGTCGTCCAGAAGCTACGCAGGACCGGATTCAGCGTCGGTTTGGATGTCAGAGTAGAAGTCATTGAGGTCACGCTCTCCGTTGCCATCATCAATACCTGCATCACGGCGAAGACGATCGGCCTCCAGCGACACCTTATCAGTAGCAGCCTTGCGATAGTCTGTATCAGCAAATATTTTGCCTACCGTCGCAAGCGTGCCGACGATAGACTCAATACGAACGGTATTGCGCATCATCGCCTTCTCGGCGGCGCTGATATTTTCCATCAACACCTTTCTTTCCTGGTCCCCTTCAGCATCATCCAGCTTGGTCAACCACCGGCCAATATTCTCTGCGGCGACAAGGTTGTTAGCCCGAAGGCGAAATAATTCGTCTTCGAGTGTCAACGCTTTCGCGTCTTCAATGACCTCATCTTTAAGCAGAAGACGCCGGGCGTAACCACCATGCTTTAACGCCTGCTGGTTGCCGGGTTGGAATGGGTTGGTCGGCGGATCGGTACGCACCCCGCGTATCGGTTTCGTATCTGGTGGAGGCTCGGCTTTTGGTTGCGTACTTTTTTGCGTGCGGCCAGCGCTGGCAGGCTTTTCGCTGGTACGCGCCTTACTCTTTTGCGTACCACTTTGCGTACCATTTTTGCGTACCTGCGTACCGCTATTGCGTACCCAGTCAAATTTTTTAGCCCTCTTCCTGATAGCCCCTTCAGTAACGCCGTATTTATCGCCTATATCACGGAGACTAAGGACTCCGGCCCGGTATGCCGATTCGATGGCCTCCCAGTCCGGTTTTGCCATAATTTTGTCCTCGCCTTGACATTATCGAGCCACCTCTTGAAGTGGCTCTGTAATGCCATCAAGCTAAAACGCCGACCGTCTGTTTTTCTACTTTGTCTCTGGCCAGAGAAATGCAGAACCGCACAAACAGGGATGAAAGCGCATAACACACTGCGGTAAATACCCAGCCGCCGTAGGCAAGTAGAGCGATGGTCGCCATCATGCAGAACCAGCCCCACCATCGAGCAATGACGTTCTTACGCCGGACAATCTTCCTCAGCGACTCCAGCACAGACTGACGTGATTTCTCATCAGTTATATGCTCTGCACCATGTGCGAGAAATATTGTGATAATGCCAACCACCCCACCAAGAAATACTACCACCCAAAACGCAGCAGCAGCCACGTTAAGGACGTTGCTTTGCCCTGTGACCGACCCAAAAGCCAGCGCCGCAAGCAACGCGTAATAGAGGCCCTTATCAATCATGTCGATTAAAAACTTTTTCATGCTGTTTTCCTTTTAGATGTGAGCCTGTCGCACGGCAGAGCCGCCGAAAGTTAACGGTTTGCCCAAGCTCACCGCTGAAATACTTTCTTTGATGTGCGCGAGCGATGCGCATAAAAAAGCCCCGCGATTGCAGGGCTGTATCTCATAAACTGAAAGTAAATGGATGAAACTATTTTTTTATGTTTTCGAAAGTGGCTTCTACCATTTTCTTTCCAAACTCACCCATATCTTTATACATAACCTTTAAAAAGTTAATTGTGTTTGACGCTGCACCTTCCAATTTCCATTTACATGCAATAAAATTACAATTAATTAAATTAAAAGGCTGCAATCCTTTATATACAATTTCGCAATTTTCAAAAACGCACTTTTCGAAATGGTTGCCATCCAGTTCGACGACAGTATTATTAAAAGTGCTTGAAATAAATTTATTCATGTTAATTCAAATCCTTGCGTTGCATCAGTATCCTTGACATCATTACCGATCATTTTACCATTGGCCTGCATGAATCCTTTATCGTTGCTATAATCGCTTGGAGCATAAAGTGCAACATGATTAAAATTCAGCGTCAAAAAAAACACTATTACAAGCCCTGCCGGGAAAAACATTAAAAACCAAAGATATGTACTTTGTTGGGAATCATTAAGAAAAGGTAATACGAGGTTTGCAGAGACCTCTACTATCCCCGCAAAAATACCGATAATCGTTAACGGGTTTTTTATGTGGTTTATCGCGGACAACGCAGAACCCTCCTGAAATCATTTAGGGGGATTATATCAGCAACTAAATCAAAGAGCATCATCATAGGCAATAATTGAATGCCAGTTGTCATGCTTATCATTTTGGAATGGTGACGGCTGTTGGTTTCTGGCAGTTCGCCTGCCAAGCTTTGTTATGCGCCAGGATGTCGCGCTTGGTCTGCTTATCCAGCACGTCGATGTCGTGGTCGGTCAGGTAGATGATCCGCACCCAGCTGCAGGCCGTATCAACGACTACCGGGGCGGGTAAACTTTTCGCGCAGCTCCCGATCAACATCGTCATCAGGCATATGGCTAACGGTTTGCTGTACATCGCTTGCCTCCTTCGTGACTTCTGCCTTACGTTCTGCTGCGGCGACGGTGGCGGCGGCATTCTCTTCGGTACGCTGCTGATCGGCTTTGGCTTGCGCCTTACTGGTCCCGCGAGCATGACCAATACCGAACGCTCCAGCTATAGCGCCCAGGATGACGACCACCAGCCCAGCAATAATTTCGAAGCTCACTGCTGCGGCTCCTTCAGTTCTTCGGCCTTAGCTTTCAACGCTGGCTGGCGTACGTATTGCGAAAGCACCGCCAGCACCACCAGCGCAGGGCTAATCAACGCAACAATGTTTGGAGGCAGAATGTTTTTGATATCCGGCGGCAGCATCGCCCAGGCATGCAGCGCAGCATCCGGGAACGACTGCGCCCACATGCCAACCAGCGCACCGATAGCCCCCAGCTTTACAGACCACGTTTTCAGCAGCAGGCTGGCATGGGCAACGAACTCCAGCCGGGTATATTTGCGCAGCAGTAACAGAACGAGCACAGCCACCACCACGAGCAAAGCGAAGATGATCATCTTCATAGCACGCGCTCCTTAACCCAGCCGTAGAGGAACTCCTCGTTGGCTTCGCGGCCCTCCGCCAGTTCGAGGTATCTGGCGCCCTGGCTGCAGTTCAGCGCACGTAACAGAACCTGTTCCCCCTCTTTCCCGCGGGCTGAAAGATATCCCTTAAGCGCAGTGATGGTTCGGGGGCCAATGGCGCCATCCGGGATCAGATCGGGATACAACTTCCCACGCATGTTAAGGGCAGTGAGCCAGCGCTGGAAAAACTTACTTGCAACCGATGGCCCCATGTTCACGCCAGTGTCGCATAGCTCATCTGCCAGTAACGTAGATAAACTTGCCACCTGATCGAATCGGGGGCCGGTCCAGTAATCGCTGAGCAGAATTTGCTTTGCTGTTTCCCTGGGCAGGTTTCTCATATCACCGGTGTAACCATGTGCTCGAGCTGTGGTCTGCGTGATGCCCCAGCGGGTCGGCCCGCCTTTATCGGACGGATGATCGACATAACCGCCCTCTTTGCCGAGGATCCCCTCGATAGTCTGGTCTGCTGTCATTGTGCTTTCACTCCGGTGATTCGTTCCCAGAAATACGTGAGCGCTACGGAACCCATAGCACCACTGATACCGGCAGTGGCCAGTATCATGTAAATACTCAGGCCACCTTCAATGCTGATGAGCCCACCAATAACCCCGGTAAAAGCCGAAACCACAATCTGCGCAAAAGCATTTATCCAGCTCCATTTTGCTTTGCCCTGCTTTACATCCATCAGGAATCGGACAAGGCCGCCCCAACCAGCAATGATCAGCAGAACCAGCCAGGACATCCCGGCAATGCTCTCTTTGTCTTGCATACGCTTAGCCATAGTTACCGCCTCCGATGAAAGATCGGGAAGCTGTGTGTGAGAAGGTCAGGGCCGTCGGGCTGATTTACCAACAAAGCGTCGAGGGTGATTCCCGCGACCCTGAAAATAAAAAACCCGCTCAAGGCGGGAAGAAATACCAAGGGTAAAAGCGACGGCGCGGTAGCCGTAATGGTCCCAAGGTAGAGGGATTGGAGCATCTGGCGGGGATCGAACCCGCATATTCTGGTTGGAAGCCAGACGTAATTACCAAACTACGACAGATGCAATCTGGTTCAGGGCTCTGCGCGTGTAGGGCTTCAACGTGTCGTGCAGCACGTCTCTACCCAAGAGACCTGACCGGATCGCAGGCGTAAAAAAGCCCAAGGCGCTAACCTCGGGCTCGGTGTTTTGATAGGTCAAACGCAAATACGGCAACCTACACTAAATATATTGCTCATTTGTTCATTGAAATGCAAGCACGTTATGACTATTTTTTGCAATTTTCCTCACGCTTTCGCGATCGTTAAACGCATTTTGCAGCGGCTGGTACAGGCAGAAGAGCGCCGCGTTGATAATCTGCTTAACTTCCCGGCGGATGGTTGAAATGCTCGGGTGCTTATACTGGTTTCCGGCGCGGGTCTTCATCAGGCGAGGTTTGCTCACAGCATGCTGCCATGAAGCGATCCTTATCTCGCTTGAGTTACAGACGTAATAGGCAAAAATCACCTTCCATGCGTTCTCATCTACGTTTTTCAGGTAATGTCGGATTACGGCATCAATCAGCAACCCATCATCATCGCTGCATACAGGCCTTGATGGCGCTTGCGGTTCAACCGTGGCCATGAACTTGGCAATCATATTTATCATCGCCTTGTCTATCTTCCCTGTCTGGCACCATGCGCCCCAAAGCTGGAGCCACTGATCTATCCACTGGTGCTGTTCGTTGGTTAATTCCAGTTTCATGCTGTCTCTCCCAGGGTCTGATAGATACGGACGAAATTTCTCAGTATGCGGTAGTCAACCAGTACGGTGCCGCGGTGCCGGCAGAGGCGGAGCTTTTGCCAGCGGTCGCGGATGCGTTCGATAACGTCGTGGTTCATGCGGCCTCCCGCTGTTTCAGTGCTTTGAGCTTGGCGCGGTACTCATCGCGGATACGAATAAAGTCTTCCCGGCGGTAGTTGGTCATTTCGTGGGGTCCGTTAAGCCAGTCGACATACTCCTGTCCGTAACGAGCGACCAGGCCAGCTTCGTATTGCTGAGCAACCGTCGACTCTTTGGCGGTGTACTTTCCGGCCCCGGCATTGCACGATTTGCACTGCTTATGAGCGTTGCGCTCTTCAAAACGCAACTCAGGGTAAGCGCCGACCGTTTTGAAGTGGCCGCAGTCCCACTGGCCGCCATGCAGATCAGGCGGGTTGGTCTCGCCGCAACTGATGCATGGCAAACCAGCATCACGAGCGCGGATGTAGGCGTTGAATGCCTTCTGAGCCTGGGCTTTGTAGTAACCGTTAGGCCTGAGCTCAGCCAATCTTGCTTTACGGCGCTGACGCCCCTCCTTCTCGGATTCGCGCTGGCGCTTCACCGCCCTGGCCTTCGCCACTTCCCGAGCTTTTGCTGTCTGTTTTTTGCCGATCGCGCTGGCGCATTCAAAACTGCATACCACCTGCCCTTCCCGGGCAGGATGGAACCATTCGCGGCAGTGGGCGCATTTACGACGCGCTGGTTTACGCATGTGGCCTCCTTGCTCTCAGGCGTAGCCACTTCTTATCGACCAGGCGGGCGGTGTAGTCTTTCATGGTCGGGATGTCGGAAGGCTTAACTTCGACCTTGCGCTTGCGGCGCGCCGGCACGCGGAAGATGCCGCGATCCATGACCTTAGCGAGCAGACTGTGCATGCGAAGCCCTCCATTCCTGGGCCCATGCAATCCGACTGCTGGACTTCTCGCTGAACTTCACATTGTGCTCGGTGCCGAACCAGTAGATCGCCTCGATTACCTCGACCATGTAGCGCTTGCTGGATTGAGAGGTGCGAACGCCGAAGTAGACGCGCCCGCCGTTGATACCCGGGGCGGATTTCTGCTCACGCTCCGGGTTTTGCATCTGGCTGACCAGCACGGTGATGAGGTCTTTCCACTCCGCTGGCTCCAGCTTTTCGCCGTGCCAGATCACCTGATCGCTCAGGTCTTTCAAAAGTGGCCACATGAGGCGATTCTGTTTGTCGGTGCGGCTTTCTTCGCGCGCCTCGATAATCAGCGGCGATCGGTGGTCGACGGGCAGAGACTGGATGAAGTTGACGACGTTACGCTTAACGTTGTCGTTGATAAGGCAGAATTGTTGCTTCACGCTTCACCTCCGCAGAGGCTAAACGCTGAATGCAGAAAATCGCCGGTGGATTTCGCCATCGGTGACAGGGATTGCTGTAAGGTTTTGTGCGCCATGTGTCCCCACTTGGCGCCGGGGTAAAGTTGTCAGTTGTCCAGACTGACCAGGTAATTATCGCCCTTCATGGGGATAAAAGCAAAATGAGCATATACGAGAAAATCGCTATTTCTTGGCGTTCTGCTCAGACATTTCCAGATAGCGCGGATCGCTTGCGCGCGGGAGTTGGATGCTCTGCTCGCGGTAGTAGCGGACGCGCTCCATGAAATACTCGCGCAGATGCTCTGGCTGCTCTCTGGCCACCACTTCGGCAACAACCGGCATGTTCAGGCGCTCTTTATAAGCGACGCCGGACGCTGCGAGGTCAACGTTGATCTTGTCCTGCTCGTCTTTCGATTTGGCTGCAATGTTCCACTGTGACATAAAAATCCCCTCTGCTGTGGAGGGGATTATATATCGCTTCCGGGTTACATGCTCAGTTTTGATGCAAATAATACCCTACCATTAGGATAATAATGTTGCACTAAGGATTCCACATTTTATCATTGAGAAAACAACTAGGGATATTAGGAGTAAAGACGTACAAAATACAAATACCAAAAACAAAAAATCTTTAATCCTGTGATAATTTGGCTCACCGCGCTTTACCCTTTCCCACTCTTCTTTTAGTACAAGATGAGAGTTTTCTGTAAGAGAATCGAATAATGAAGGTAGCGACGCTTCACCAATTTCAACATGTAAATTCAATTTACTAATTGACTCAAGTAACTTTTGCTCATTTACTGATGGGCTACCATGATTTAAATGTAAACCAATCGTGGCAATTATTTCATTTAGCTCATTAAACTTTTCAGTCCTTTCATCAGGAGTTAGTCCCGAGTCTTTTCTCAGCATTCCATAAAGTCGGAAAAGCTTCGCTATGTTACCTCTTAGTTCTTTAATCCATTCCTGCCTAAATTCTGAAATTTTATTTTCTTTTGCTATAACCATTCCAATAAAAGCAATAAATCCTGCAATTAATGCTGCAATAATAGCTCCCCATGGATTCATTTTCTACCTCTTGAAAAATTGAGTTTTAATTTTGCTATGTAGAATGAGCATAGTTATCCTTCTAACAATCAGGTAACTTATAACCAACCCATACACTATACATGTTTAATATATTATAAGCTTAATAAATTAACGCTCTATTTCGGCAATCATTTCTACCGCTTTGTTGGCTCTGACGAATTGTTGATATGCAACCGCGGCTCCCCGTCTTTCGGATCGGGCCATTCGCGTTGCTTGTTCACAACCAATTTTTAAATCATTGCCTGGGTAATCTGATCATCAGTGATATCAGCACGGCGCTGGGCGTCCCACAGCAGGAACTGCATATCAGCCCACTCCGACAGGTCGCCAGGCTCGGCAGCGGCTTCCAGTGCTTCTTTGCTGAGGTGCTTCAGTGGGCCAACCGGGCCGACATTGCCGAAAGTTGCCTGCGACCACTCGGCATGCGCGATGCGTACCTGGTCACGTTCCGGCGCTGGCTGCGGGCTGGCGTAGACCGGCATGACATCATCGTGACCCTTATTACTTTCATCCGTCAGCGACCAGAACAACCGTCCTGCTGGATGCTTGAAGATGTAAGCCACTGGCTCGCTGTCCATTGCGGCCAGCGCGATTTCAAACAACGCCGCACATTGGTTTACATGGGCGCGGCCTTCACCCGTTATCTTCGTGTGACGGCAAAACTCAATTTGCTCCTGCGCCTTTTTAATTAACTGCTTTCTGGGTATGGTTGATTTGGTCATTGGTTGGCTCCTTCTGCTGCCCGGTTAACTATCACGCCGTCGTATACTTCTTTGAGGTGGCCGCGTAAGTCCATGCGACGGAGCGCGCTAAACATGTAATCGCATTCCGCCTGTTTGTTAGCCTGAAATGGCTTGCTGTCCCGGTTAACCCACTCCCAGTTTCCAGGCCAGCCGTGAACCTTCTTAACCCGACCTTTGACCACATGAAGCAATCCCCAGCCAGGCTGCAAATCCTCAATATTTACGATACCCGGCTCACTAATCATGAAACGCCAGTCTCCCATGCCCTTCTCGGGTTCAACACGGAAAGGCTTCTTGCGGTCGGCCAACAAGTCAGAACGAGAGCATTTAGCCTCAATCAGACAACTGGCCCCATTGCGAAAGCCGATTGCATCAGCCTGCTCACCGTATGGCGTCCATGCTCGGAACCGGTCATGAAAGGCCACCTTGAAACCGTTGTTTTGCAGAAAGCGGCAGGCTATCTGGCAAAGTTCATAGTGTCAGTGCCATCACTCAGCCTCCACCTTGATGCCAGCGGCAGTTAGTATCCGCTCGACTTGTTCCTGATAACCCTGACCACCTGCGCTAACAGCTTGCGGCAGCTTCACGGTGACGGTGCGGGACTCCAGCGATGACAAAAGCGCTTTAATTTCTCCTTGCTGAAATGCAATCGTCTCCTGCGCCTTCTCCAGCGCCTCTACCAGCGCCACAAAGTCCAGATAGCTCACGTATTCGCCATCGGTTTGGTTTGTGAAAACGCCTTGAGAGTTTGTGCCGTACCGCGTTGGATTTTGCGCCAGTTCGGTGATATCAGTTGTCATGCGGCACGCCTCAGGAACTGATGCTGGTCCAAGGATGTCCATTGAGAAAACAGACACTTCTTTCCCTGCATTATTGGTCAGCCAGTATTCAGCATCCTCGGCAATGTTGAGAGTCAGAATGCCATCGCTTGCCGTGCGGACCTTCTGTCCGTGTTTCCACCATTCTGGGAATGACTTGCTCATTTGTCGGCCTCCTCGCGCAGCTGCTGGGCGAACTCGTAGGCAGCATCAGGTAATGAGCGGTAATAAGCCCTTGCCTCAACGAATACAGAATTTTCTTCACCGCAGTAAGCCGCAAATTCTTCCACCCCATCAGCCTTAATCCCGGCTACGATGCGATCGGTTGCGGGGGTTTCCGCATTGAGAACAAACTGGAATTCATGGAGCGTCTGACCGTCAACAAAATCACCGAGTGATGGATCAATCAGTTTATTAAGCCTCGAGTACACTGCGCACGCTTCGCCTAGCAATTCCTTACCCTTTGACTTCATCGCCACATTCTCCGCAGCCAGCTGCTTAAACGCTTTCGCCAGCTTCAGGAACTTCTGCTCTCTGATCGACAGCTCGCCTGCCGACTCCAGGGAAGCGATGAGCTCGTTTACAGCCTGTAATGTGATAGTCATTTTCTTACTCCCGCCAGGCACTGGTTAAACAGGTTGGTCATTGGGTTTACGCCGCCAGGACGCTGGCGATACTGAACAGACGGATCGCTTTCGGTTACGGCTGTCGTGTCGATCAGGGTGTAGCGGTAGCTCCTGCACTCACCCTCACGCTTAACCTGTCCGTCACGGTGCATCTGCCACAGGGAGGAATTGACCACTGAAGAGTCAAGCCCGGTACCGCGGCGGATATCCTGAAAGCTGCAGCCAGGATGCTGGCCGATGAAGTTAATAACGGCTTGTTTGCCAGAGTTCTTTTTCATGACCGCCCTCTCCCCAGTCCAAATTTCGCCCGAATTTCTGCGATTTTGTTTAACCCCTGCTCCTGACTTAATGGCCGGCCACCAAGTTTTGGAATCTGCTTAACCGGCTCTGGAATCGCTTCTCCTGCGTTTAAACGACGCACCATACGCATCAGCTCATCCTGAGCCTTGCGGCGCAGCTCAGCGTCGCTGAGGCCGTTTGCGCGCATGTCTGCGTACAGTCCAGTAACCATCCAGTAGCAGGCCTTGTGCTTCAGCGTTACCGGCGTGACGTTGTGCTCTGGCCACGGATAGGACTCAGCATCCGGGTATTGCCCGCGGGTCCGGCAGTACTGGTAAACCATATCGACCAGCTCCACTGCATCCGGCAGCCCGGCAGATACGGCTGATTCCGATTTGCACCAGGCGACAAACTGACCCGGCGATGGCATGAATGGACGATCCTGTTTGCGGGCAACGCGCATTCCGGCGTTGATTTGCTCCATGGAGACAATCCCGTTTTCCTTGAACGCCAGAAGCCACTGCCGGCGCATCTCGTTCATCTCCTCGGGTGTTTTGCTGGCCAGCGCCGGGAACACAGCGAGCAACTGGCGGAACAGTTCGTTGAAGATCTCCGCAGTCTTTGCCGCCTGGCGCTTTACTGCCTGCTCGTCCTGCATTTCAGGAAGCCCGGCAGCCACGCGCTGGAAGTTTTCTCGGTCGAAGTTGTGCATGCTTTCAGCGATTGATTTCATTCGAGCACCCCATAAATCCAGTCAGTGTTGTTCAGGTCGACTTTTGGCTTCCCGGCAACCTGAACCCCTGGCGCGCTGCGCTGCATGGTCAGCTTGTCCCACTGCTTGCGCAGCGCTTCAGGGCTCAGGATGTTGCGATGCCAGAACGAGTCTTTGCTGGCCCAGTCGTACATGGCGCAAATGTCCTGGTGGCTGCGGTTGTCGATCTGGCGCATCAGTCGAACCGTGTTTGACCAGGCGGTCATGTCAGGGGCTTTGCAGGTTGGGTTGATCATCCTGACCCTGGAGAAAATCCACTCAGCAACGCGAACGTCTTCGGCGGTTCCCCACTTGCTGCCGCTGGGTGTGTAAACCGCAGCATCAGGATGAGCAGACAAAAATTTCTTAAGGCGGACGTCAGAGGATTCGTCAGAATTCTCGGACGAAGATCTTTTAATGTTTTTATTCTTGTTATTACCTTCTTGTTCATGTTGTGCGGTTGTTTGTGCGGCTTCATGTGCGCCATCATGTGCGGGCACCACCTTCAAACCCGCGCCATTGCTGGGCTCGCCATGTGCGGAAGTATGTGCGGCTTCATGTGCGGCTTCATGTGCGGGTAAATTGTCTGTTTTTTGAGCATACTCTGCAAAATTTGTGATGGTAATCACTCTCCCTTTTTGCTTCTCACCTTCGATAGAAATCATCCCTTCGCGCACAAAAACGGCCAGCATTCTCTCCACTGAATCGCGACTAGTAGGATTCCCTTTCCGGTCGCAAAGCTGCAGCCCTAAATCGGCCGCTGTGACCACCAGTTGACCGGGCAGCAGTGACCACTCATGACCTTTGAAAGTCGCTTTGAATGGCTGACGAGCAGCATTAAGCAGCAGGTTTTCCCACAGGGTTCTGAGGTACACATCTTTTGCCCAGGACTGCTTGAGAACGCTCCGGTACAACGGGATGTAGCCAGATTTCTGGTTTTCCATCCGGTTGCTCCTGAATTGCCCCGGCGCGGCGCCGGGAAACTTGAGTATTTCTGCGGTGTTCATGCTTCACTCTCCCAGCCGGCCTCTTTCAGGAATTCGCGATAGTTGTCCAGGATGGCGCGCGCATCAGCTGGTAGTTCAATGTCAGCCTGATCAGCGACTATCTGGAGAAACTGGCGCGCCTTTGCTGCGCTAAACTGCGGCAGCGCCGCGCTGCGGGTTAATTTCGATTTACCTGACGCTCTGGCCTTATCCATCTGGCGAACAGCTACAGAGGCCGCCTGGGGGCCGTGCTCGCGGGATAGTGCAACCGCGGTTGTTGGGGATACCTCGCCGGCACGCACCATGCTGATTAGCTCTTCTCCGCAGGTCAGCAAATGCAGGTGATAGTCGACGTCGGACAGAGAACGCTTAACCTTCTTCGCGATTTCGTCCGGCTCCCACCCCTGATTTCTCAAACGCTGATATGCAGTTGCGCGTTCCAGAGCAGTGAGAGGCTTGCCCTGGTTTCTGGTGACCATGAAGGCGATCCGGTCAGCTTCGCTACCGACAAAGTCTTTGCACTCAAGGCGGATGATGTCAGCACCTGCTTTCGTCGCTTCAATGGCGCCGTAATAGCGGTGGTGGCCGTCGATAACCTTCACGCCCTTCTCGGTAACCTGGACGTCCAGCGGAGGCACCGATTCGCCAGCGATAAACGCATCGCGGAACTCAGCGACGTGATCCTGGTCGATTTCGCGGATATTCAGGCCGGGCTCGACGTACAGCTCTGACAAAGGAACGGTGTAAGTTTTGTTAACCACCGTTCCGGTGCCGTTTTTGTCTTTGTGCTTGTAAAGCTGGTAAAGTGAACTCATAATTACTCCTGTGAATTGATCCAGTTAATTCGCGTAGAAAGCCGTTGGTGTCCTACCACCGCGGCTTTCGCCTTTTTCAGAACAGACCTTGCTGCTTAACAGGCTTTGTCCTTTTCTTTTCGAACTTGTCAGACGGTAATGTCTGCTTTTCGGCCCACAGCTTTGCGTGGCGTAACACATCATCAAAAATCCTCCCCTTGCGACTGGCCTGCGACATGCGCTTGTACATATCGACCGCCTGGTATGCCCCCCCTGAGCCACTGCCTGGGTAAATCCCTGGCGCATCAGCTCTTCGCGGACGTTCTTCTCAATGAATTCGATGTGGTTCATCAATCCCACCCTAACGGACCTGGACGGCACCGCTCTGCACGTAAACCGATATCTGCCAGCGTTTCTACTGACTGCAGGTAGTGACGGGAAACTACAACCGCCTCTGGCGGAACAACCTGCAGACCCAGCGCTGATATTTCCTTCGCCATTTCGGCGTAATACCCCTCGCTCTTGCGGCGACTGATTGTCGACTCGCTAACCCCTCGCATTTCCGCAAAAACCTTTTGGCCAATGGATAAAAGCCGGTTTAACAAAATGCCTTCAATCTCAATTGGGTTGAGGATTGGCGGCTCTAACTTTCGGGCTATTGCATTCTCCATCTGTGATACTTCCTCTGGTGGTGTTTGAAAGGCCGATAAAATCGGCAACTTATTGAGATTGAGATGGCATCTCGCCATAAAGCAGCCACTTAGGGTCGCAATGGAGCGCAGTTGCCAGTTCGAACAAATAACGCGGGCGCTTGGTTGCCCCGGCCTCAATTGCCTGCAGAGACTGCTGTCTCATGCCAACTTTTTTTGCTAATTGCGCTTGAGACAGATTCATCTCTTCGCGCTTTTTTTTGAGGCGTTGCGAAATGGTTTCCATGTTACCTCCTACAGTTTTATCTGTATTCTGTGACAGTTATTTCTGTTTGTCAATTACAGTTTTAACTGTGAATATCAAGGCATACATTGAGAGGGATTTATGAGCCTTGCAGATCGCGTAAAGCAAAAGAGAATTGAGCTCGGTCTAACGCAGACCGAGGCAGCGTTGAATGCCGGAATAACTCAGCAGTCATGGCAGAGCATTGAAAAGGGAGACACCAGAAAACCGCGTAACATTATTGGCATAGCTAAGGCGCTAAAGTGCGATCCTGACTGGCTAATGAATGGCGGAGCCTTTATGCCTATTGCTGAAGTTAGCAGCAAGAAGGTGCCTCTCATAAGCTATGTCCAGGCAGGGGCTCTCGCAGAAAAAAATCCCATTGAGGCATTTGATGGGAGTTTTGAGTACATCCTTACAGACAACGAAGTTTCTGATTTTACTTTTGCTTTACGCATCGAAGGCGATTCGATGGAGCCAGACTTCAAGGCTGGAGATGTGATCATTGTAGACCCCGAAGTTGAGCCAACCCCCGGAGAGTTTGTTGTGGCCAAGAACGGTGGGGCTCAAGCGACCTTTAAAAAATATCGGCCTACTTACACGGATCACCTGGGCTGCCAGCATTTCGAGCTTGTGCCATTGAATGATGACTACCCGATTATCAGTAGCGATCATCAACCACTAACAATCATCGGCGTGATGATTGAACACAGAATCTATCGAAGAAAGCGCTAACCCCCTCCCCCTCTCAGAATAGAACCGGCGTATGCCGGTTTTTTTTTCGCCCCATCAAAATAAATCATCTTTCATTACAGTTAGATATGTAATCAATGACAAAAAATACAGTTTTGTCTGTTGACGAAAATACAGTTTTATCTGTAAATTTAAGCCATCCAAACAACACCGGCAACGCCGGGGTGAAGTCAAAACGTCCCGTTAGCCGCGATAAGGCAAAGGTGAAGAGATGACCGCAAAAAAATATGCCCTTGAGTGCAATTCCGAGTATCTCCGGTACCGCGAGAAATGCCGCAATACTCGCCGAGGTGATGGGGTTCATGACTTGTGGGTTAAGTTGGCATGGCTTAATCGTCGTGACGCAAGGGCGTGGGCTTCTCAGGCTGCATGAGATTAATTTTCGAGGTACTGAAGAATGATCCGAGAACACGAAGTACCTGCATGGCACCGGTTCTGCTTGAAGGTTGCCCTGCTTGTGATTGCGGTTGCATGGGTAAGCTTTGAATTTTTCTGGGGTGTCGCATGAGCAGAAATGGCATTCGTTCACTGATTTACTGCCTGCTGATCTGCGGCGTTATCTGGACAGCTGTGGTTATCAAAATTCTGCACGCTACGGGGGTGTTCAATGGCTAACTCAATTCCTAACAACGGACGCGCCGTGATGATGCGGAATCGCCGCACCGGCGCCGCCTGGCTGGTCAGCTTCGACTATCGCGACGGCAGCTACTGGCATGAGCCGCAGGGCAATCTGCGCCACATCCGCCGGCCATACGCTTCACGCAGTATCGAACCGAACCTGGTACCAGCCGGGACGCATTAACCGCGCATATCAGCGCACGAATTTAACTGAGCTATCAGGCAGCCAATACGGTGCCGGGATTCTTACAACCAAATTTCAGGAGCGAGCTATGAACGCATACCGCGCATACGACGTGATCGAAGAGCGTAAGTGGGCCGAGCAAACGCTCACCGAAGAGAAGCAAAAGTGGGTTGACGATCGGGCGCAGGAAATTATCGACGCGCTGCCGAAAGAGCCGTCAGGCCTGTTCCGCTTCTCTGTGCCGATGGACAAAAGCCCATACGAAGGCCTCCGCAGCGATTCCGCCGGAGAGGCATATAACGATTTCATTTCGGCAGTTGCTTACGCCCAGGCGGAATACGACTGGGATCACCGCACCGGCTGCCCGTTTTAAATTTAAGGGGAATTCTATGAGCACAGCACTTTCTACAATGGCAGGGAAGCTTGCCTCCCGCCTCGGCATGGATGCCGGAACTGACCTGATGAACACGCTGAAAAATACAGCATTTAAGGGTGGGAATGTCACTGATGAGCAGTTCACGGCACTGCTGATCGTCGCCAACCAGTACGGACTGAACCCGTGGACAAAAGAGATTTATGCATTCCCGGATAAAGGTGGAATTGTTCCTGTAGTCGGCGTTGACGGCTGGGCTCGAATCATCAACGAACATCCTCAGTTTGATGGAATGGAGTTTGCCTACGACAAGGAAGAAGGCGCGTGTACCTGCAAGATATACCGGAAAGACCGCACACACCCGACCATCGTTACTGAGTACATGGGAGAGTGTAAACGCAACACTCAGCCATGGCAGTCCCACCCTACCCGTATGCTTCGTCACAAGACGCTGATCCAGTGTGCGCGTCTCGCATTTGGGTTTGCTGGCATCTTCGATCAGGACGAAGCCGAGCGTGTGATTGAAGGGAGTGCGGCAGAGGTTCATGTAGGGCATGAATCTGATAGTCGCCGCCCGGAACTGATCGCAAAAGGCGAGTCTGCCGCACGCCTTGGAACTGTTAAGTATCAGGAATTCTGGGTGGCGTTAAGCGCAGAAGAGAAACAAGTTATCGGCGCGGTTGAGAAGCGTCGCATGTATGACATGAGTCTTGCAGTAGACAACGCAGAACCTGTCGATGCCGCAGCGCCGGAGGATAAATGATGGAACAACGCACCCCAGAATGGTTTGCCGCTCGCTGCGGAAAAGTTACAGCCAGCCGCCTTGCTGACGTCATGGCCAGAACCAAGTCTGGCTATGCAGCAAGCCGACAGAATTACATGGCCGAGCTGATTTGCCAGCGCCTCACCGGGAAGCTTGAAGAAGGTTTCTCCAACGCCGCAATGATACGCGGAACAGAACTCGAGCCGGTAGCACGCGAGATGTATGCGCTGAATGAGTTCGATGCCGAAATCACTGAGGTGGGGCTTATCGATCACCCAACTATACCAGGATTCGCAGCAAGCCCTGATGGGCTTGTTAATGGTGATGGGCTTATCGAAATTAAGTGCCCCAACACCTGGACTCATCTTGAGACATTAAAAACTAGCGAGCCAAAACGCCAGTACCTGCTGCAGATGCACGCTCAGATGATGTGCACAGGGCGTAAATGGTGTGATTTCGTTAGTTTCGACGATCGTCTACCGCCAGACCTCGCCTATTTCAAAAAGCGCATTCACTTCGACGAAGCACTGGCAAATGAGATTGAGTCCGAAGTGAAAAAGTTCCTGGAAGAGCTGGAGAAAGAAATTTCCAGCATAAAAAACCACGACCATGCCGCATGAGAAAGGCAGGCACGAAAAGAGGTGCGCAATGACTGATTATGGCGGATCGAAAACTCCAAAAAATGAACGTGACTACTGGCAAACGCCGATTGAAATTTTCAACGCGCTCGACCGCGAGTTTGGCTTCTGGCTGGATGCTGCAGCCTCTGAGAGTAATGCGCTATGCGCTCACTACCTCACTGAGCTGGATGACTCGCTGAACAGCGAATGGACGTCATACGGGGCGATATGGTGTAACCCGCCCTATTCCGATATTGGGCCGTGGGTGGAAAAAGCTGCTGAACAATCCCGGGCGCAGTCTCAGGCCGTAGTGATGTTGCTACCAGCTGACATCTCTACTGGCTGGTTTATTTCAGCCATGCAATCAGCTGATGAACTCAGGCTGATAACCGGCGGCCGTGTTCAGTTTGTTCCGGCATCCGTTACAGGAAAGCGCCAGAGCAACCCCAAAGGCTCGCTTCTGTTTATCTGGCGTCCGTACATCACCCCGCGACACATCATCACGTCTGTATCGCTGGCTGAGTTAAAGCGGATCGGGACTCTGGAGGCAGCATGAGCAAGGGAACCATTATCTGCCTGTGCGATATCACTGGCGTCATGGCTGAGCCATGGGTCGAAGCAGGTTATCGCGCTGTCCTGGTGGACCCGCAGCACCCTGAAACTTCGATCGACGGTCCTGTTGAGCGCATATCGGCAACCATCCTTGAGGCGATGCCGCTGCTATCTCAGATCATCCGCTCTGAGAACGTCGTCATCGTCATCGGCTTCCCACCATGCACGGACGTGGCTGTTTCCGGGTCCCGCTGGTTCGAGTCCAAGCGCGCCAAAGACCCGCATTTCCAGGCCAAGGCCGCGCTGGTCGCTGAGCAATGTCGGATGACTGGTTTAGCGGCTGGCTGCCCGTGGGCATTCGAAAACCCGGTGAGCGTGTTCAGTAGCATATTCGGCTCGGCCGATTACACATTCCATCCGTACCAGTTCACTGGGCTGTGCACGGATGACAACTACACGAAGCAGACATGCCTCTGGACGGGTAACGGTTTCAATGCGCCGGCAGAGAATATGCACCCGATGGTTGAAGCGGCTATCGACGCCGTGAAGCTAGCCTGCGGCCGCATGATGCCGAAGAAAAAGGCGATCGAAGCCATATCCGGAACGTCCTTTGCCGGATTGGTGACTGACTGGTATCCGGACAACCGAATTCACGAATGTCCGCCCAGCGACGAGCGCGCCAACATTCGCAGCGCAACGCCTCTTGGATTTGCAAAGGCGGTTTTCCTTTCGAATGCACCCCATCTCAACAAGAAGCGGGAGGCAGCATGACGCCAGAAGAAAAGAAAAATGCGCTCAGAAGCATCGCGCGCAGGGCTAACGATGAGGTTAAGGCAAAACGGCGGTCATCTCCCGCTTTAAGTTGCGACGAGATATCACGACCGATCCTCAACGGATGCATGCCGCTGATAAGGCAGCTTGGGTTAACGCCAAGCCATCTCTATGTGGAAATCGGCATTTTGAACGGAAAGATAAAGGAGCGCTGACATGCCAGAAATCATCGATCAGGCCAACGAGCCGGCAGAGCGCCGGCTGGAAATGACCATCCAGAACATGCGCATCAACCATAACGCAGTTTCAGCTACTCATTGCCGCGACTGCGGGGAAGAGATACCCGAGCGGTGCCGGGAACTGGTGGCGGGCTGCCAGCGCTGCGCTGATTGCCAAGAAGAAGAGGAATTACGTGGTAAGCATCGGAGGTGATAAATGCAGACAATTATCCAGATCGAGCCAAACGAATGGGTTTCAGAGGACTTGCTGATGGCGGTCACAGGGATGAAACGCGGCACCATTACACGGGCCCGTAAATCATCCTGGCTGCTTGAGCGTGAGTATAAGCACGTTTCCCCTGAAGGTGACCCAAAGCCAACCAGCGAATGCATGTACAACCGCAAAGCGGTAGACGCATGGATTCAGGCCCAAAAGCAACCATTGGGTGATCGGGCGGTATGAAAAAGGTAAGCTTACACCGCTCCTGGACGTCGGGAGGGAACAATGAGTAAAGAATCATACCCAACGGGCGTTGAGAACCACGGAAAATCACTCCGCATATGGTTCATTTTTAAAGGTAAGCGTGTCAGGGAAAATCTCGGTGTCCCTGACACCGCTAAAAACAGGAAGGTGGCCGGGGAACTGCGAACGTCAGTTTGTTTCGCTATCCGCATGGGGACCTTTGACTATGCGGCCCAATTCCCCAACTCGCCAAATCTGAAAACTTTCGGCATCGGCAAGAAAGATATCACCGTGAAAGATTTGTCTGAAAAATGGCTTGAGCTTAAACGGATGGAGATCTGCGCTAATGCCATAAACAGGTATGAATCGGTAGTGAGAAGCATGCTGCCGAAGGTTGGCGCGAAGAAGCTGGTTTCGTCTGTGACAAGAGAAGAGCTTCTCTATATCAGGAAGGATATGCTGGCGGGGGATAAAGGGTTGAGTGTGGTGACGGTAAACTACTACATGACCACGATCGCGGGTATGTTTCAGTTCGCTGTTGATAATGGCTATGTGAGTGAAAACCCGTTTAACGGCATCAAGCCGCTAAAGAGGGCCAGGATAGAACCAGATCCGCTCACACGTGATGAATTCGTTCGCTTCATAGATGCCTGCAAGCATCAGCAAACGAAAAACCTGTGGTCAATTGCGGTATACACAGGATTACGTCACGGTGAGCTGGTCTCCCTCGCATGGGAAGACATAGATCTGAAAACTGGAACGATGACCATACGCCGGAATTATACGAAACTCGGTGATTTCACTCTACCAAAAACCGAAGCCGGTACCGACAGGGTCGTTCACCTGATCAAGCCAGCCATTGACGCTTTGAGGAACCAGGCGGAAATGACCAGGTTAGGCAAGCAGTATCAGGTTGAGGTACAACTGCGGGAGTATGGCCGAACGGTCATTCACGACTGTACATTTGTGTTCAATCCTCAGTTGGTTAAAAAAAGTGGCAGCGTGGGTTACCTGTACAAAGCCGATTCAGTTGGTGACTCATGGGATGCGGCGCTTAAACGGTCAGGTTTAAGGCACCGCAAGGCGTATCAGTCGAGACACACTTACGCCTGCTGGTCGCTGTCTGCCGGGGCCAATCCGAGTTTCATTGCCAGCCAGATGGGACACTCCAGCGCCCAGATGGTTTTCAATGTTTACGGCGCCTGGATGGCCGACAGCAGCAGCGATCAGATTGCTATGTTGAACCAGAAATTATCGGACTTTGCCCCATCCATGCCCCACGGCATGGCGATAGGAATATGAGAATGATAAAAATCAGTAAGTTAGTGCATCACGCCCGCCACTTTAACTGCGTGGAGGGCAACACCACGCTTTACGCCCTGCCGAAACCCGAGGTTGTCCTGCGCTGGCGTGAGCAGACCACAGATGACTTCCGCTTCTGTTTTAAGTTTCCGGCGACCATTTCGCATCAGGCAGCATTACGGCATTGCGATGATTTAGTGACTGAATTTTTGACCCGCATGTCACCGTTGGCTCCGCGCATTGGGCAATACTGGCTGCAACTGCCTGCCACATTCGGCCCACGGGAGCTGCCTGCGCTTTGGCATTTTC
>SKEM01000254.1_pt1 | contig 40520 bp, 37 predicted proteins | sample 4826731 | NCBI WGS metagenome assembly SKEM01 (sample SAMN11008809, study PRJNA524170) | human gut metagenome | biome: Human fecal sample; material: Feces; isolation source: fecal sample from pouch patient p37 | host: Homo sapiens | place: Israel: Tel-Aviv | collected 2015-07-27 | reverse complement strand
ATGTAATAAGTTCATTTGAATCTCTTTTCTAGAAGTTTTTGTGGTTAATTACATTCTATCAAAGAGTCCAAATGGACTTTTTTTAATATTTGAACGAAGTGTTCAATTTGATTTTACAATCCGCCGTTTGTTTTTTTTATTCTTTTTCTTTGACATATTTATCACCTTTATCATGATAGCATTGTACAAAGAAAATCCCAAAAGGAGATTACTATAATGAAATTATTAATTATTAAAATCGATACTAGTCAAGAAGTAGAAGATGCTTTAAGCATTTATGCTATGGATAATTTGAATGCCTTAGGCGTTGAATCTAGAAACCGCAGCGATTTTGAACAAGCTGGCTGGCTACATGATTCAACTGTTGTTGATATGGACGATATCAAGGATTTGCCTAAAGATACTTATTTCTACGCATACTTTGATGAAGAAGCAGATAAAGATGAATTGGTTAAAAAGTTCCAAGAAAAGATGCAAGAACTTAAGGGCTATGGTCTTAATATTGGGGATGCCAAAATTACTACCTCTTATATTGAAGACCAAGATTGGAACACGGCTTGGCAAAAGTACTACCATGTGATCAACTTCTCTCGTCACTTGGCTATTGTGCCTAAATGGGAAGACTATAAGCCTGCCTTTAAGGATCAACAATTAATTAAGCTTGATCCAGGTTTGGCCTTTGGTACCGGTAATCACAAGACTACTCAATTAGCAATGATGGGGCTTGAACGCGCAATCGTTAAGAAGCCAATTAGCGTAGTTGATGTAGGTACTGGTTCAGGTATCCTGGCAATCGCTGCTTCAAAACTTGGTGCAACAGACATTTTAGCTACTGATATTTCTGATGAATCAATGACCGCCACAGAACAAAACTCAGCTTTAAATGATATTAAAAATATTCGTGTTCAAAAAACTAGCTTATTAGCAGATGTAAATGGAAAATTTGATATTATCGTGGCTAATATTTTAGCTGAAATTTTACTTGAACTTATTCCGCAAATGGATGCTCACTTAAATGAAGGTGGACAGGTTATCTTCTCAGGAATTGATTACTTACAATTGCCTAAGATTGAAAAATCATTAGATGAAAATGGTTTTAAGATTGATCTTACCATGAAGCAAGGTCGTTGGGTTGGACTTGCTATCACTAGAAAAGAAAAATAATCGTGGTAAAATATTATCAATTAAATTAAACTTTGATGAGAGGCACGAATTTTTAATGAGAAAAATAGGGGATAAAATTAAGAACATTCCGATAATCAAAAAATTAAACACCTATCAATGGATGCCGCTTATCTGGTGGAGTATTTTAGTGGCAATCTTGCCTTACATTTCAAGTCTTCTTCACGTGTCAATTGTTTGGCGTGAGGGAATATTATTTATGATAATTAATAGTTTGATCGCTTATCATGTTGGTAATTTAATCTTGAAATTAAAGCTTAAAAAATGGTGGCTTTTATTGTTGCCGATCATTTTTTGCTTAGCAATTCTGCCTAAATTTGCTTTATATAATTTAATGTTTGGCTTGATTTATCTAATAATTGAAGCCTTTGGCTTAATGAATAAAAATATTTACCGTTAGAAGGGATGACCAGAATGTCTAAATACATTGAAATGACGCATGATCAAGTGATTGATACTTGTAAAAAGTATATGAATGATGATCAGGTTGCTTTTGTAGAGAAGGCATATGAATTTGCAAATAAAGCACATGCTGGCCAAAAACGGGCATCCGGACAACCTTATATTATTCACCCAACGCAAGTTGCAGGAACTTTGGCTACGCTTGGCCTAGATCCGGATACAATTGCTGCAGGTTTTTTGCATGATACTGTTGAGGATACACCGGTTACCAATGATGAATTAAAGGAAAAATTTGGCGAAGACGTTGCTTTTATTGTCGATGGTGTAACCAAATTAAACAAATATGAGTACAAGTCTCACCAAGAATTTTTAGCAGAAAATCACCGTAAAATGTTAATTGCGATGGCTAAAGATTTGAGAGTAATCATGGTTAAGTTGGCCGATCGTTTGCATAATATGCATACTTTGCAACATTTGCGTCCTGATAAGCAACGCCGGATCGCCTCAGAAACAATGGATATCTATGCACCACTAGCTGATAGATTAGGTATTGGTACTATCAAGTGGGAATTGGAAGATATGAGTTTCCACTACTTAAATCCTGAGGCTTACTACCGCATCGTTAACTTAATGGATGTTAAAAGAAGTCAAAGAGAAAAGTATATCGCTGATACCATTAAGACTCTGAGAAAGACCTTGGATGAATTAGGCATTAAGTATGAAATCTATGGTCGTCCTAAGCATATTTACTCCATTTATAAAAAGATGGTTAATAAGCATAAGGATTTTGATGAAATCTACGATTTGCTTGCTGTCCGAGTAATTGTGAAAAATGTCCGTGATTGTTATGCTGTTTTAGGTGCTGTGCATACAGAATGGAAGCCAATGCCTGGGCGTTTTAAAGATTATATTGCTATGCCAAAGGTTAACGGCTATCAATCCTTGCATACGACTATCATTGGACCTGGCGGTCGTCCACTAGAAATTCAGATTAGAACTGAACAAATGCATGAGGTTGCTGAATACGGTGTTGCCGCACACTGGGCATACAAACGTGGTAACTTCACTGGTGTGCAAGAAAGCTCTTCTGGTGAAAAGCTAGACATGGTTCGTGAAATTCTTGAATTGAAGGATGAAACTAAAGATGCCGGCGAATTCATGAAGTCAGTTAAGAGTGATATCTTCTCTGACCGTGTTTACGTCTTCACACCAAAGGGTGAAGTTTACGAATTGCCAAAGGGTTCTGTAACTTTGGACTTCGCATACGCAATTCACACCCAAGTAGGTAGCCATGCGGTTGGTGCCAAAGTAAATAACAAGTTGGTTCCACTTGACTACAAGTTGAGAAACGGTGACGTCATTGAAATTATGACGCAAACTAATGCCACTCCTTCACGTGACTGGGCCGATATGGTTAAGACCTCAAGAGCACGTAACAAGATCCGTCGTTACTTCAGAGGCCAAGACCGTGAAGAAAGCACCACTCACGGTGAACAAATGGTAGCTAATATGATTCGTGAAGAAGGACTTGCTCCTAAAGACTTCATGGATAAAGAGCACGTTGAAAAATTGTTGGATCACTTTAACTACCATACTGAGGAAGAATTGTATGCTGCAGTTGGTTTTGGTGATTTATCAGCTCAAGCCGTAGTTAACCGGTTAACGGTTGACTTGCGTCGTGAAGATGAGAAGCAAAAGCAAAAAGAATTAGAAGAAAAGATCCTTAATTCTGGTCAGCAGTCTATTCAAGATGAGCAACCAAAGAAAAACTCTAGTTCTACAATGAAGGTCAAGCATAAGAATGGCGTCATGATTCAAGGCGTTAGTGATTTGATGCTTCATTTAGCTAAATGTTGTAATCCTGTTCCTGGTGACAAGATCATCGGTTATGTTACTAAAGGCCGCGGAGTGACTATCCATAGAACCGATTGTAGAAATATTACTAAGGAAGCAGAAGAGCAAGGCCGTTTAATTGATGTTGAATGGGAGAATGTTGAAGAAAACAGCGTTCAATCATTTAATGCGAATATCGAAGTCTTTGGCTACAATCGTTCTAACTTGCTCAGTGATGTAATTAATAAGTTGAATTCACTTACTAAGAATATTAATAATATTTCAGGTAAGGTTAATGAAGACAACATTGCTCATATGTATGTGACAGTTGCAGTTAAGAATTCACAGCAGCTTGATGAGATTTTAAGCAAGTTGCGTGATATTCCAGATGTTTATGAAACTAAGAGGTCAGATAATTAATGCGAGTTGTAATTCAGAGAGTTAACCATGCTCAAGTAAATATCGACGGTAAAACCGTTGGTAAAATTGGCAAGGGTTTTATGTTATTAGTCGGCATCAAAAATGGGGATGAACTTCCAGTTGTGAAAAAAGCAGCTGACAAGATTGCCAAGATGCGTATTTTTGAAGATGAAAATGGTAAGACTAATTTATCTTTGAAAGATGTTGGCGGTGAAATTTTGAGTGTTAGTCAATTTACGCTAATGGCTAACACTAAGAAGGGTAACCGTCCTAGCTTTGTCGATGCTATGCGTCCACCTAAGTCTAAGGAATTGTGGGAAGATTTCAATAAAGAGCTTGAAGCTGATGGCTTTCATGTTGAGACCGGTGAATTTGGAGCAGACATGCAAGTTGAACTTGAGAATAATGGGCCATTCACCATTGTGCTAGATCTTTAGTAAAAATAAATAATATAAAAGGATTGATTATTTCGGTGTTAAACGGAATAAATCAATCCTTTTTTAATAATGCAGCTGCTTTTCCTTTTTTCTAATATTGTTTGGAGTTTGACCAAACTTCTCTTGGAATTTTTTGTAGAAGAAAGTTTGATTACTAATTCCTACTTCATGGCTGATAGTTGAAATGGGCTTATTGCTAATATTAATCAAATTATATGCAACGAGTAAACGCTGGTCAGTTAAAGCCTTAGAGAATGAAATGCCGGTTTCTTTTTTAAAAGTGGAACCTAGGTAAGAGCGATTATGGTTTGTTTGTCTAGCTAAATTATTCAGGGGAATATTTTGATAGTTTTGCGTGATTTCCTTAAGCATATCTGAGACTAAATGTGAAATGTTTTTGCCGATCATTGTTCCAGAATATAGGCTGGTGTTTCGTGAAAGAAGGATGAGGAAATTATCGAGATAACTCTTGATTAGATCGTCTGAAAATTCTCCCGGTTGGAAATATTCTTCGATGATTAAATCCGCAAGATTTTGAAGCTGAGACTCAGTTTGAGTGGAGCGATAAATAAGGTACTTATTAAATTGGTCATTAGATAATAAAAATTTGGAGTGAATATTGGCATTTTTGCTAGAATTTATGATCTTTCCTAAAGAAGAATCAATTTTATTTCTAAGCAAAATATTAATTAAAATGTCGTTATCTGCTAAAGCTTTGATTGAATGAGGCGTACCTACATCGATTACTAAAATGTCTCCTTGAGATAGAGTTACCGGATGGCTGCCAACTATTTCATGAGCAGTACCTCTTAAGCAATAATTAATTTCTAAAAAATTAGGCGTAAAAATGGGGATACGATCTTTGTTATCGCTATTTTTTACAATTGATTTTTGATCATAATCAGGAATAAATTTATGGTCTTTTTTTTGCAACGCTTCCGTTTTATTTAAGGTTAAAAATTCGTGTATTAAATCTTCATTCATATAGGCACCTATAATTCTATTATTGATTGTTAGTATATTTGTTATTGTAAGCGGTGCCAATTTTAGGCATAAATAAGTTTGTAAGGTTTGATTCGAAATCTCTAATTCAGAAATCGAAATTAATAAATGACTATTAAATAGAATTAAGAGGCAAAAATTATGAAAATTAAAGCAGCTGTTGTAGAAAAATGGGCGATCCTTTTGTAATCAAAGATGATATTGAACTACATGATGTTGGTCCAACAGATGTCCAAGTTCATATGGTTGCCAGTGGTATTTGTCACTCAGACGAAGCCATTAGAAAGGTGATGCTTCACTTGGCTATCCTGTAATTCTAGGTCACGAAGGTGCCGGAATTGTTGAAAAAGTTGGTTCTGAATTGCAAAACTTAAAACCAGGTGACCACGTAGTAATGGCCTTCTACGCAGATGGTCTTTGTGATAAGTGTCTTGAAGGTATTCCAACTCAATGTCGTAATTATGCTAAATATAACTTATCAGGCACTCGTTTTGACGGTGATGACCAATTCCAAGAAAATGGCAAGCATATTTCAGACATGTTCAATCAATCATCATTTACCACTACTACGGTTACTAACCAAAGAAACTGCGTTAAGGTTGATGACGATGTTGACCTTCGCAAGGCCGGTCCTTTAGGTTGTGGTTACATTACCAGTTCAGGTACTGTTTTCAATACTTTGAAGCCTCGTCCAGGTCAAACAATTACTGTCTTTGGTACTGGTGCCGTAGGTCTTGCAGCTATGATGGCTGGTAAAATTTCTGGCTGTACTAGAGTAATTGCAGTGGATATCGTGCCTTCACGTTTGGAATTAGCCAAAGAATTAGGTGCAACTGATGCTATTAACTCTAAAGAAGATCCTGTAGAAAAGATTAAGGAATTAACTGATGGCTATGGTGTAGACTACACCGTTGATACTACTGGTTTGCCAGCAGTTATGAAGCAAGGAATTGATTCACTTGCACAAGGTGGTAATGAAGCTGCGATTGCTGTTACTCCACACAACATTGAATTCTCAACCTGGAATGATCTTTGCACAAGTGACCGTAAGGTTGTTGGTATCAACATGGGGGATGCAATTCCCCAAATCGATGTTCCAAAATTGCTTAAATTCAATAAGCTTGGCATGTTTGATTATGAAAAGACTGAGAAGTTCTATGACTTTGAAGATATTAATACTGCCGATGGTGATTCAGTATCAGGCAAGACTATCAAGCCTGTTTTGATCATTGATAAAGACTATAAGCCTGAAAAATAAATTGTCATAAAAGTTATCGATAATTGCCAATGTAAAAATCAGCTGTATGGGTTGACTTATTGCACTAAAAAATATAAGCTATAAAAGAATTATCGATGACAAAGAATGAAGATTAGCAATGATCTATTGAAAGAGACTGCTTGTGTTGGTGAAAGAGCAGATAGATCGCAGTCTGTGACACCTTTACCAGATAATGGATCGTTTTGCGAGCGTTAATCGTAGTAACCAATAAGGTGGTACCGTGCTAATCTAAGCGCCCTTGATTTATTTCAAGGGTGCTTTTTTATTTTTTAACAGGATATCAAAATATACAAAGGATGATTAAATGAGAGTTCAAAAACCTAAAGGTACAGTGGACATCTTGCCTGAACAATCTGGTTCATGGCAAAAAGTCGAAGAAACTGCTAGAAACTTTTTCAATCGTGCAAATTATCGCGAGATTCGTACACCAAGTTTTGAAAACTATGAGATTTTTTCTCGTTCAAGTGGTGATAGTTCAGAAATCGTAGAAAAGCAAATGTACGATTTTAACGATAAAGGTGGTCGTCATATTGCACTTCGCCCTGAAGGAACTGCTGGTGTAGTACGTGCGTACGTTGAAGATAAGATGTATGCACCTGAAGTTGTTAAGCCATTTAACGTTTTCTACATGGAATCAACTTTCAGATATGAAAGGCCTCAAGCTGGTCGTCAACGTGAATTCCACCAAATTGGTGTGGAAAGCTTTGGTTCAAGCAACCCATTAGCTGATGTTCAAACTATCATGATGGGTCACGATTTATTGGCTGAACTTGGCGTTAAGAACTACCAATTGCATATTAATACTTTGGGAAATGAGCAAGTTCGTAAAGATTATCACGATGCATTAGTAAATTACTTCACTCCAGTTAAGGATGAATTATCTGAAGATTCTCAAAGAAGATTACGTGATAATCCTCTTCGTATCTTGGATTCTAAGGATGATCGTGATAAGAAGTTCTTACCAGATGCACCTAAGATTCGTGATTTCTTGGATGATAATTCTAAGGCTAACTTTGAATCAATCTTGAAGATGCTTGATCAATTAGGTATTGATTATGTGATTGATGATGATTTGGTTCGTGGTCTTGATTATTACACTGGCGTTATTTTCGAGTTCATGGTTGAAGATAAGAGTCTTTGGGAATCAGCAACTACCATTTTGGGTGGTGGTCGTTACGATCATTTGGTTGAAGAATTCAATGGTCCACAAACTCCAGCTGTAGGTTTTGGTATTGGTGAAGAAAGATTAATGCTTGTTCTTGAAAAGCAAAATCCAGCTTTGTTTGAAAATAAAGGCATTGATTTCTTCATTACTAATATCGGTGATGGCACTGCTCAAAAGGCTATTGAAATTGCTAGAAGCTTGCGTAAGCAAGGCTTTGAAGCTGATTTTGATGTTAACCAGAAGAAGCTTAAGGGCCAATTCAAGAAGGCTGACCGTGAAGGTGCCAAGTATGTAATCACTTTAGGTGAAAAAGAACTTGAAAATGGCATCTTGAATGTTAAGCGTTTAGCTGACGGTAAGACCATTGATCTTAGCCTTGAAGATATTAATGATATGAATAAAGTAATGAAAGAATTAAAGGACTAGTAATAATGGAAAAAATCGAAAAAAGAACAGATTATTGTGGCAATATTACTGAAAAATATATTGGTGAAAATGTAAACCTTTATGGTTGGGTACAACGTGTACGTAACCTTGGTAACTTGGTATTTATCGATTTACGTGACCGTGCAGGTATCGTACAAATCGTTGTTAACAAGGACTCTGGTAAGAAGTTAATGGACATTGCAGACTCACTTGGTAATGAATACGTACTTCAAGTTAAGGGTAAGGTAGTTAAGCGTTCAGAAGTAAATCCTGACATGAAGACTGGTCAAGTTGAAGTTGACGCAACTGATATTATTGTTTTGAACAAGGCTAAGAACCCTCCATTTGAAATTAAGAATGGCGTTGAAATTTCAGAACAAACTAGATTGAAGTATCGTTACCTTGACCTTCGTCGTCCAGAAGTTCAACAAGCTATTATCTTACGTTCAAAGATTTTGCGTGCTACTCACGAATTCTTTGATGAAAATGGCTTTATCGATATTGAAACTCCAATTTTAGGTAAGTCATCTCCAGAAGGTGCGCGTGACTACTTAGTTCCATCAAGAATTTACCCAGGTAGCTTCTACGCACTTCCACAATCACCACAATTGTTCAAGCAATTGCTCATGGGTGCTGGCTTTGACAAGTACTACCAATTGGCTCGTTGTTTCCGTGACGAAGACCTTCGTGGTGACCGTCAACCAGAATTTACTCAAATCGATATGGAAATGTCATTTGCAGACGAAGAAACTATTCAAGGCTACACTGAAGGTCTTTTGAAGAAGATTATGAAGGACGTTAAGGGCATCGACCTTAAGACTCCAATTAAGCGTATTTCATGGACCGATTCAATGAACAAGTACGGTTGTGATAAGCCTGATACTCGTTACGGTATGCTTATTCATGACTTGAGCCCAATCTTTAAGGACAGCGACTTCAAAGTCTTCTCAGGTGCAATCGCTGATGGCGGTTTTGTTAAGGGTATCGCTGTTAAGAATGGTGCTAAGGAATACTCACGTAAGAAGATCGACCAAAAGGCAGAATTCATCAAGCGTTTCCATGCAAAGGGCTTAGCTTGGGTTAAGTTTGAAGATGGCGAATTCTCAGGTCCTGTTGCTCGTTTCTTAACTGACGAAAACAAGGAAGCTTTGAAGAAAGAATTCGATCTTGAAGGCGGAGAATTAGTTGTATTCATCGCTGATAAGTGGAAGGTCTGCTGTGACAGTTTGAACCACCTTCGTCGTGAATTTGCTAAGGAAACTGGCATTATTCCAAAGGGCGTTTACGACTTTGTTTGGGTTGTTGACTGGCCATTATTCGAATACGATGAAGGTCTTGGTCGTTGGGTAGCAGCTCACCACCCATTCACTATGCCAGACGACAAGGGTGTAGAACTTTTGACTACTGAACCACACAAGGCACATGCTCGTAGTTACGATATCGTAATGAACGGTGACGAAATGGGTGGTGGATCAATCCGTATCCACAAGCGTTCAATCCAAGAAAACATGTTCAAGGCATTAGGCTTTACTGAAAAGCGTGCTTATGAACAATTCGGTTACTTGCTTGACGCCTTAGACATGGGCTTCCCACCTCACGCAGGTTTGGCAATCGGTCTTGACAGATTCGCTATGATGCTTGCTGATAAGGACAACATCCGTGACGTATTGGCATTCCCTAAGAACGCTAGTGCTTCAGAACCTATGATGCACGCTCCAGCTCCAGTTGCAGATCAACAATTGAATGACTTGGGTATTGAAGTTGAAGCTAAGTATGAAGATAGTGTCAAGGCAGCTGAAAAGCGTCTTGAAGATTTAGCCGCTGAAGATGCTAAAGAAAACTCAACTTGGAATAAGTAGAATAAAAGACAAATAAAAAAGAGCGATCGTTGGATCGCTCTTTTTTAGTATGGATTTATAAGTTATTAACAAAGTCAGTAATTCGACGAAGACTTTCTTGTAATTGCTCAGTTGATGAAGCGTAGGAAAGTCGAACGTATCCCTCGCCACCTTTACCAAAGTAACGGCCAGGGGTAACACCAACTTTTGCTTTTTGAGCTAATTCATATGCAAAGGTTTCATCATCAGTACCATATTTTTCAGGAATCTTGGCAAAGATGTAAAATGCACCCTGTGGAGTGGCCATTTCAAAGCCTAACTTCTCCAAACCAGTTTGCATAAATTGCAAGCGACTTTCATAAATCTTGCGTGATTGAATTGGATTATCTTGGCCATTATTTAAAGCTTCTACAGCAGCCATTTGAACATTGTCTGTTACTGAGGTTACTAAAAAGGCATTGATTTTGCGAATGCTTTGCATGATTTGCTTTGGACCAGCAATATAACCTAAACGCCAACCAGTCATTGCATATGCCTTAGATAAACCTGAAATAAGGATGTTGTGCTCAGGAATATATTCTGAAAGTGAATGGTGTTCTGCATTGCCGTAAACTAATTCAGCGTAGATTTCATCAGTGACAGAGAAGATCTTATATTCTTTAATAACTTCAGCTAAAGCCTTCAATGTCTCTGCTGGGTAAACACGGCCGGTTGGATTAGATGGATCAGTTAAGATGATTGCTTTTGCGCCTTTACCACGACCCTCTAAAACATGACGCAAATGTTCGGGGGTTAAAATAAAGCCATCTTTCTTAGTATCAATCTGAACAGGGATTGCACCAGTCATCTTAATTAATTGGAAATATAATGCCCATACAGGAGTAGGTACTAAAATCTTATCACCAGGATTTAACAAGGTCATAAATACATCGTTTAAAGCACCAGTAGCTCCGACAGTAACGCAAATTTCGCTTTTTGGATCATAATGAACACCGATTGAACGGTCAAGATAGTTGCTGATGGCGTCAAGAAGTTCCGGCTTTCCGGCTTGAGGAGCATAGTGCGAATCATCAGCTTGAATATCAGCGATGGCCGCTTGCTTAACATGTTCAGGCGTAGCAAGGTCAGGCTCACCGATAGTTAATTTGATAATACTAGGGATACCTGAAACCTTTTGATCAAATGCCCGAATTTTTGAAGCAGATAAATTATTAAGTCTTTTGTTAATAATTGAATTTAAATCATTAGATAAATTTGGCATATATGAAGTTCCTTTCTGTATTACTTAAATTTTATAGGACCAATTTATATATGACAACCTTTTTATATGCAAATTAAAAAAGAAATGAACCTAGTCATTTCTTTGAATGCTCCAAAATTTGGTTTGGATTAATATAGATCGTTTTTTTGGTAGATAAATCTTTTAATCTTAATGGTGAATAAGGAATCATTTTGCTAATTTGAGGCTTTTTAAGAAAAATCGGTTCGTCAACTACTTTAATTGTTTTAACCTTGGGATATGAAGTTGCTTGTTTATTAAAACTACAGGATGAAAGGGTAATCAATAATAGACAAGAAACTATTATCTTTGCTATGAATCTCACTTTTTTATTTTATCCTCCAAAATCTAACCCCTATAAATTATTCTACTATTTTCTGGAATGAGATAAAATGAAAACGAATGATTTTAGAAGAGGAACAAAAGAAATGACACGAATAACAGTTTATTTAACAGGCGGAATTGCGGCTTATAAAGCTGTTCAAGTCGTTCGTAATTTAGAAAAACAAGGGCATGATGTTTGGGTAGTGATGACCAAAAATGCAGAGCATTTTGTAACGACTAATACTTTGGCAGCTTTAACAAAATATCCGGTTTTAGATGATTTATGGGAAAAAGAAAATGAGGCTAGCATCCCTCATGTGCACTTAGCGCGTTGGAGTCAATTAGCTTTGGTTGTCCCTGCAACAGCAAACTTTATCAGTAAAATGGCTAATGGAATTGCAGATGATGCAGCTAGTACAACTATTTTGGCGGCAAAAGCACCTAAATTAGTTGTGCCTGCTATGAATGATCAAATGTGGAATAATCCTGCAACCAAGCGCAATGTATCACTTTTAAAAAGAGATGGCGTTCATGTAATGGAACCAGCCACAGGGATGCTTGCTGAAGGTTATGTTGCTAAAGGCAGAATGCCTGAACCTGAAGAAATTACAGCTTGGGTAGAGAATATCTTGAATCAAAATAAGATCCTGAAAAATAAAACAGTCATAGTAACAGCTGGTGGAACACAAGAGGCAATCGATCCAGTTCGTTTTATTGGCAATCGTTCAAGTGGAAAAATGGGGATTGCTATAGCCCAAGAAGCAGCAGATGCTGGTGCACAAGTAAAGTTGATTTATGGCAATGTTTCAGTTGAACTACCTAAGGCAGGCAATATTGAATTGATTCATGCAGCAAGTAGTGAAGATATGTTAACTGCAGTGAAGAGAGAATTTGAGCAGGGAGATGCTTTGGTTATGGCTGCAGCGGTAGCAGATTGGCGAATGGCAAAGGTGGCCGACCATAAATTAAAGAAAGATCCTGAGCAAAATACTTTATCTTTAACTCTAGTAAAAACTAAGGATATTTTGCGTGAAGTCGCGCGTCATAAAGAGGCAAATCAAGTAGTAGTTGGCTTTGCAGCGGAAACGAATGATTTACTTAAAAACGCACAAAAGAAATTAATGAGTAAGGGTGCAGATATGATTGTAGCCAATGATGTTTCGAAGAATGTTTTTGGTAATGATCAAGATCAAATCGTTATTTTAGAGCAAAACAATACAAGGATAGATAAATGGCCATTGATGTCTAAGCAGGCAATTGCGAAGGGTTTAGTAAAAAAGATCGCCGATAAACTCAAATAATATTCATATACACATTATTTTGAAGAATAATGTAACGCCTTTGTAAAATAACACATTAAATTATGTGTAAATGCTTTAAATATCTTGCTTTTTAGCTGGTAAAAATAACATTTCAAAAATAACATCTTAATTTACTAGGTTGTTTTAATATTTAAAAATAGTATTATAAGTTGTGGGAATTAAGAGACTGAAGAGAAAGAGTTGATGAAACGTAAATCAGCCCTTTCTTTTTTTATAACTATATTTGTATATTATATATACTTTAGCTAAGCAAATAATAAAGCTATAATAGTTGCTTTATATCAATGCTTAAGCTGAAGAAAAAGATGTTGAAACCCATACGAAAAAATAAATATATGTATAGGATTTGATTATACTTTGATGTATGCTAAATATAGCATGGAAGTAAAAAGCTATTCATGTATTGATTTTTGAAAAGTAGAGACATCTAAAACAAAGGTATAGAGGTGTGAAAGTGTGAAATTTGGAAAGACTTTGACGCTTAATAACGGAGTAGAAATTCCTCAAATTCAATTGGGAACTTGGTTAATCAATAATGATGATGTTAGAAAAACAGTACGCCAGGCAATTGATGTTGGCTACCGTGCCTTTGATACTGCCAAGGACTACGGCAATGAAAGGGGAGTCGGTAAAGGTATTTGGAACTCCGATATTGAACGTAGTGATATATTTTTAACAACTAAGTTGCCAACTGTGGTTAAAGACTATGAAGGTACTAAGGAAGCGATAGACGAAGCCTTAGACCGTTTTGGCTTGAAGTATATTGATTTATTGCTTATTCATTCACCGCAAAACCTTGGATTGAAGTAAATCGAACCAACGACCGCCATTTTGAAGGAAATCTAGAAAATTGGCGTGCAATGGAGGAAGCTGTAAAAGCAGGTAAGGTTAGATCAATTGGCGTATCTAATTTTTTGCAAGAAGACGTGGCAAACATTGTCAATAATGGCACGATAAAGCCTGTAGTTAATCAAATTGAGGTCCATATTAATAAGGTACCAATGGATTTGATGAAATATTGCAATGATTTGGATATTAAAATTGAAGCTTATTCACCATTAGCACATGGACGATTACTTAAAGATCCGAAAATAAATAAATATGCAAAGAAATATAATGTAAGTCCGGCTCAATTAATGTTAGCCTTTGATTTACAGCTTGGATGCATTGTATTGCCAAAGAGCGATAATGTTGCGGAAATGAAAGAAAATTTGAATATCAATTTTCAAATTAGTGATGAGGATATGAAAAAATTGGTCAAGCTCAAGGAGAATGACCAAAATGTAGCTGTTTAATAAGTATCGCGATAAGCGATACTTATTTATTTTAAGAAAGAAAAATGAACGAAATAAAATTAATAGCAATCGATATTGATGGGACCTTAGTTAATTCTAAAAAAGAAATAACGCCAGCAGTTAAAAAAGCCGTTTTGGCTGCTAGAGATGAAGGTAAACAAATAGTTATTTGTACAGGTCGTCCTCTATCTGGTGCACAGCGGTATTTAGATGAACTAGGCTTAAATAAGCAAGATAATGAGTATGTGGTCAGTTTTAATGGGGCAGTAGTTGAATCAACCAATGGTCAGGTTATTTTCAAACAAGGCTTGAAATATGATGATTATATTGATCTTGAAGCAATTGCACGTAAATTGAACTTGCATTTTCACAGCGTAAGCCTAGATCGAATTTACACAGCTAATCGAGATTTAGGACATTATACAATTTATAATTCGCGTGTAGTTAAATTAGAAGTGTCTTATCGAACTCAAGAAGAGATGCGCCACATTCCAATTATTAAATGTATGTATATTGATGATCCAGATTACTTAGATAGTAAAATTACGAGTCCATTATTTCAAAAGATGAAGGATCGGGTAGTTTTTTCTAAAACTGAGTCATTTTATTATGAAGCAACTGCAGCCGGAGTTGATAAGGGGGCTGGACTAAGAAGACTGTGCGATTATTTGAAAATCGCTCCCAAAAATGTTATGGCTTTAGGTGATCAGGCAAATGATGCACCCATGCTAGAATATGCTGGTGTCGGAGTGGCAATGGGCAATGCAGTTGATTATACTAAAGAGCATGCCGATGCCGTAACCGCTGATTGTGATCATGATGGCGTAGCTCTTGCAATTAATAAATTTGCAAAATAGATGTTAATTTAAACAAATTAGTAGTATCTTGACTTAAGAAAAGAATACTTAAATAGAAGTTAATAAAGATGAGTAAAGCAAAAATTTTAGTTTTAGGCGGCTTAAGAGACGACGCCTTGACAGACTTAAAAGAAGTATGTGATATAACTATTGGACCTGTAGGTCATCGTCCAGATGATGATCGCCAATGGGTTTTAGATCATATCGCCGAATATGATGGTGTAATTGTTGCTAAGATGATTTTTGATAAGCAAATGATCGACACAGCCAAGAATTTAAAAATAATTTCAACATATGGTGTTGGCTTTGATCATGTAGATACGGAATATGCAAAGGAAAACGAAATTGTAGTTTCAAATTGTCCTGAAAGTGTTCTGCGTCCAACTGCTGAATTAGCTCTAACAATGATTTTAGCTTCTGCACGTCGAATTCGTTACTATGATCATACTTTACGTGAAGGCGTATTTTTAAATGCTGATGAATATGATAATCAAGGCTATTCAATCGAAGGCAAAACCTTGGGAATTTTAGGCATGGGTAGAATCGGTCAGCAAGTTGCTCGTTTTGCTAAGGCATTGGGGATGAAGGTTATCTATCATAATCGTCATCAACTTGATGAAAAAATTGAAGCAGAACTTGATGCTAAGTATGTTGACTTTGATGAATTAATTAAGAATGCTGATTTCTTAAGTTTACATGCTCCTGCAACCGATGAAACTTACCACATTATTAATGCCGATGTGTTTAAACAAATGAAGGACACTGCATTTTTAATCAATGTAGCTCGCGGTTCTTTAGTTGATAGTGACGCTTTGATTTCTGCTTTAAAGAATGATGAAATTGCTGGCGCAGCATTAGATGTCTTTGAAAATGAGCCACATCCTAGACAAGAATTAGTGGAGATGGACAATGTAATTATGACTCCACATGTTGGTTCAGCTACTCATGTTGCTAGATTTAATTTATCTAAAGAAGCAGCCAATAATGTTTTATCCTTCTTTAAGGATGGCAAAGCCATCAATCAAATTAATTAAAGACAATATAAAAAAACAGCAATTTTGAAATTGCTGTTTTTATTTTACATAATTTTGGGTATGTTAGTCGTGATCGAGTTGGCTGTGATGGTAGCCGTAGACAAAGTAAATAACAGTTCCAATTACTAGCCAAATGACAGCCATTAGATATACTTCAGAACTTAAATGACAAATCATAAAGATACAGATTAAACTAGAAATAATAGGTAAGTATGGATAACCTGGAACTTTGAAGCCATCGTTGGTAATATCTGTTCTTTTTCTTAGTTTTAAAATACCGAAAGATACTAACGTAAAGGCAAAAAGAGTACCGAAGTTAACCAAGTTAGCTAATTGATCTACTGAGAAGAATGCTGCACCAAGAGCAATAATAATAGTTACTACTACTAATGCGTTTTGAGGAGAATTGTGTTTTTTGTCTAACTTGCTGAAAGTAGTTGGAAGCAGGCCATCTCTAGCCATGGCATAAATTAAACGAGAACTTGAATAAATCATAGTCAACATCATAGTAGCCATTCCGAGCATTGCCCCAAATGACAGCAATTCTGCCACCCAATTTTGGTGAACGTATTGTAAAGCAAAAGCAACAGGGTTAGAAACGTTTAATTTGGTATAGTTAACCATTCCTGTTAAGACAATTGATACGCCAAAGTATAGCAGAGCCGCAATTGCTAAAGTACCAATAATTCCTAGTGGCATGTTTTTCTTAGGATTTTTAACTTCGGCAGCGGAAGAAGAAACTACATCGAATCCAAGAAAGGCAAAGAAAACCGTGGTTGCTCCCTTGATTACGCCTGAAAAATGATATGGCAAAAATGGATGATAATTTGCTGGTTTAATAAAGTGTAAGCCGGCAAAGATGAAAATTAAGATAATAGCAATTTTGATAAATACTGCTACGATATTGATCTTAATTGAATTTTTCATTCCTCGAGAAAGCAAAATACTGATCAAGAGAATGATTAAAACGGACACTAGGTCAAAATAAACACCATGACTTAGATCCATTGGCCCTGAAACGGCATGGGGAATTTTGAGGCCGAATGGACTAATAAAAGAGCTGAAATAAGAGGACCAACCAGCGGCTACTGTAGCTACAGAGAGCATGTATTCAAGAATTAAAGCCCAACCGATAATCCAGCCGGCAAATTCACCGTACACAATATTCCCGTATGAATAGGCACTACCAGCAACTGGAATAGCTGAAGCAAATTCGGCGTAACACATCCCTGCAAGCGCACAAACTATAGCAGCTACTACGAATGATAAACTTACACCTGGCCCGGCTAGGGTAGCGGCTACTGTTCCTGGTAAGATGAAAATCCCAGTACCAATTACAGCACCTACCCCGAGGGACATTAAGTCTACTGCATTCATTGTCTTGGCAAATTTAATATCTTTACCTAGATAATTTTGAATGCTTTGTTTTCTGAAAATATTAAATCTCATTACATCATCCCTTAAAATAAAGTTAGATTAATTTTACATTATATTTTTAATTTTTTGAAGAATAAAAAGCCCTATTTTGCAATAAATAGGACTTTTTGTGTTAATTCTTAATTTTTTGTTTGTACCACTTGAATGAAAAGCAGATCATTGTGACCACACTTAAGCCGGCAATGATTAAAGAGTATTCTTCAAAGATAGTAACAATAACTTGCCATTTTTCTCCCATGTATGAACCTAAAGCTACTAAAATTGTATTCCAGACTAAGCTTCCTAAGGTAGTGTAAATTAAGAACTTAGACATTTTTACTTTTGCGGTTCCTGCTGGAATAGAGATTAAGCTTCGTACGACAGGGATGCAGCGTCCGTAGAAAATAGCGCCTGTGCCATACTTATCAAACCAATTAATGGCCTTTTGTACATCTCCTCTTTTAAAGCCAAGCATTTTGAACGCTTTGTGATCTATGATGCGTTCTAAACGTTCTTCATTTAGGAACCAACCAACACCGTATAAAATTAAGGCTCCAAGTACTGCACCAATAGTAGAGGCAATAATTGTTCCCACAACTGTCATTTGTGAGTGGTGTGTAGCAAAGCCAGCGAAAGAAAGAATTACTTCGGAAGGAATTGGCGGAAAAACGTTTTCGATAGCAATTAGAAAACTGATGGCCATGTAGCCAAATTGGTTGATTAAGTCAAAAACAAAATTAGTCATCATGTATCCTCTATATTTCTATATCAATGTACATTTAATTTAGCAAATTTTGATATAAATAGCTATGGCTTGTGAGCAAAGTTAATATCTTCTTAAAAAAGCTGTGGTACACTATTACATACGAATTTTTGTTAGGATGAGAATAATGGCAACACAATTAATTGAAAATAAATTAAAACTTTTGCCAGAGAAACCGGGCTGTTATTTGATGAAAGATATTAATGGTACGGTTATTTATGTTGGCAAATCTAAAAATCTAAAAAATAGAGTACGTTCTTATTTTAAAAGCAAACAAGTAGGACGAAGGGCAGAACTTGTTCGTGAAATTAGAGATTATGACATCATTACTGTTTCTACAGACAAAGAAGCCTTTTTATTAGAAATTACTTTAATCAAGAAATACCAACCATATTACAATGTGCAATTAAAGCAAGGGACAGGCTATCCGTATATTGAAATTACACGGGAACATGATCCTCAGACACGTTTAACAAGTATTGTACGTAAAGATGGTGGCTACTATTTTGGACCTTATCCCAATGTCTATGCTGCACAGGCTACCTTGAAGTTTATTCAAAAAGTTTTTCCATTAAGACGCTGTCATGGTTATCAAGGACGCCCATGTCTTTATTATCATATGGGGCAATGCTTAGGTGCTTGCTTTAAAAAGGTTCCTCAAAAGGAGTACGATGAGCAGATTAAAAAGATCAAACGTTTTTTGAATGGAGATATCGGTGCAGTTAAGCAAGATTTAACTCAAAAAATGGAGCAGGCTTCTGAACAGCTTGAATTTGAAAGAGCTGCGGAGATACGTGATCAGTTAAAATATATTGAAGAAACTGTTGAAAAGCAGAAAATTATTTCTAATGATAATACTCAACGTGATATTTTTAACTATTATGTTGATAAATCATGGATTTCTATTCAGATTTTCTTCTTGCGTCAGGCCAAATTATTGCGGCGTGAGACGCGCATGTTTCCATTGACTGACACCACTGATCCAGAAGACGCCTTTACTTCTTTTATTGTGCAATTTTATGGTCAAAAAAACCGTGTTCTTCCTAAAGAAGTATTGATTCCAGCAGGATTTGATAATGCTACTTTAGCAGAGGTTTTAACAGTACCGGTTAGAACTCCTCAACGTGGTCAAAAGAAGTCCTTGCTTGATATGGCTAAAGACAATGCTAAGTTGAAGTTAGACGATAAGTTTAGATTATTAGAACTAGGCAACCGTAAGACCAAAGGTGCCCAAAAAGAAATCTTCGATGCACTAGGCTTGCCATATGGCCACATTATTGAAAGTTTTGACCACTCGCACATTCAAGGAGCAGATCCAGTTTCTGCTTTAGTAGTATTCAAAGATGGAGAACCTGATAAAACGGCTTACCGTAAATATAAGTTAAAAGGCGAAGTTGAACATCAAAACGGAGGCGATGAAGTTCGCAATACCCGTGAAGTTGTTCGCCGTCGATATGGTCGTTTATTGCGCGAACATAAGAAGATGCCAGATTTGATTTTGATGGACGGTGGTCAAATTCAGGTTGATGCTTGTGAGGATGTTTTGCGTAATGAGCTTAATTTAAATATTCCGGTAGCGGGTATGGTAAAGGATGACAAACACCGGACTAACCATTTGCTGTTTGGTGATCCGATTAACGGCGTGCCATTAAAACTAATACCGTTGAATCCAAAATCTGAAGGCTTTTATTTAATGACTCGAATTCAGGATGAAGTTCACCGTTTTGCCATCACTTTTCACCGTAGAAGACATGCTAAAAATGCTTTATCTAGCCGGTTAGATTCAATTAAGGGAATTGGACCCAAGAGCCGGAATAAGTTATTGCGCAAGTTTGGTTCCTTGAAAAAAATTAAAGAAGCATCAGTGGATGATTTGCGTGCAGCAGGGTTGACATTACCCCAAGCACAAACTGTAAAATTAATGTTGTAAAACCCAGAATTCGCGCTGTTGAGCGTATTTGTGTGGTATAGTATAAAAGTTAGATTGAGACGGAAGGAAGAGATAAACATGCCTACATTTGTTGATCAGACTAAAATTGAAGTCCAAGCCGGAAAAGGCGGCGATGGCATGGTGGCTTTCCGCCATGAAAAATATGTTCCAAATGGCGGACCAGCAGGCGGTGATGGCGGCCGCGGCGGCAGCATTATTTTTGTTGCAGATAGTGGTTTGCGTACTTTAATGGATTTCCGTTACCGACGCAAGTTTAAAGCCGATAGTGGTGAAAATGGTCGAATAAAATCCCAATATGGTCGTGCAGCTAAAGACCTCTACTTGAAGGTACCTGTGGGGACAACCGTTTATGATTTTAATACTGGTGAATTAATTGGCGACCTAGTTGAAAAGGGCCAAGAGTTAGTAGTAGCAAAAGGCGGCCGCGGTGGCCGTGGTAATATTCACTTTGCTACGAGTGTAAATACCGCTCCTGAAATTGCAGAAAATGGTGAACCTGGTGAAGACAGAGTTTTACGTCTTGAGTTAAAGCTCTTGGCTGATGTTGGTTTAGTAGGATTCCCATCAGTGGGTAAATCTACTTTATTGTCAGTAACCACTAAGGCTAAGCCAAAGATTGCAGCCTACCAATTTACTACTTTAACTCCTAACTTGGGAATGGTAATTCTACCAGATGGTCGTGACTTTTCAATGGCCGATTTGCCAGGTTTAATTGAAGGAGCTAGCCAAGGCGTAGGACTTGGTATTCAATTTTTGCGTCACGTTGAAAGAACTAAGGTAATTTTGCACTTAGTGTCAATGGACCCTAATAATGGTCGTGAAGCAATTGAAGACTATCACACCATCAAAAACGAGCTGAAAAATTACGAAACAGATTTATCCAAAAAGCGAGAACTAATTGTTGCCTCTCAAATGGATATTCCTGGTGCGGAAGAAAAGCTTGCCGCATTTAAGAAGGCGTTAAAAGAAGAGGAAAACAATGAACCTGTTTATGAAATTTCCAGTGTAACTCATAAAGGTGTCAATAAGCTTATGAATGATACTGCAACGCTTGTTGAAGAAGTAGAAAAAGAGCGTGCAGAAGAAGAGCCTAAGGTTGTACAAAAGACCAAGGAATACAAGTATCAGGCACCACAAAAGAATGAATTTACTATTGAAAAAGTTGGAGAACACGAATTTGTTGTTAAGGGCGAACAGTTAGAAAGATTAGTTCAAATGACTAACTTGGATCACCAAGACGGAATTATGCGCTTAGCAAGACGTCTTAAGAGATTAGGCGTTGATGATGCATTGCGTGAAAAGGGAGCAGTTAATGGTGACGATGTCGCCATCGGCAAATTTGTCTTTGAATTCGTGCAATAAGGGTAGAAATGAATATGAGAAGAAATCGGTTTATTACAGGATATTCTGGACTTAGAACATTAGCAGTTATAGGGGTAATACTTTATCACTTTGATCCTAATTCTTTTATCGGCGGGTATCTAGGAGTGCCGATTTTTTTCGTTTTGTCAGGCTATTTAGTGACCGATCATATGCTTAATTCATATGATCAAACTGGTTCTTATAACAATCGCCATTTTTATTTGAATAGAATTAAGAGACTTTATCCGCAATTAATTGCAGTATTATGGATAAGCGCAACATATATTTTTCTTTTTCAAAGGAATTTATTAGCTAAACTAAATCAAATTGTTTTTGCTAATTTGCTAAATGTCTTTAATTTTTGGCAAATAAATAATGGTCAAAGCTATTTTGAACGTTTTGCCAATAATGAATCGCCGTTTACGAACTTGTGGACGATGTCCATCGAAGGACAATTTTATATAATATGGCCGTTAGTCATCTTTTTGTTAGTCAAATTAGTTAAAAAGAAGAAACGAATTTTTTACTTCTTATTAGCGCTATCTTTTTTGTCAGCATTAGAAATGGCAATATTATATTTAACTAAAACTGACATTAATCGAATTTATTACGGAACAGATACTCGATTTTTCTCATTAGGATTGGGAGCCGCTTTAGCTGTTATTTGGCCGGTAGAGGTGTTAAATCCAGAAGTGCCAAAGCAAGATAGAATCATATTAGACTTAGTAGGTCTTGTTTCCTTTATTTTGCTTTTGGTAATGTATTTTGCTAAGGCGATGAATCCACAACAAGCATTTGCATATTGTGGTGGGATGCTGCTATTTTCATTGATTGTGTGCATTTTTGCTGGAGTAATTGCACATCCAAGCAGTCATTGGAATCAAATTATGACTAATAAGCTTTTTGATTGGATCGGTTCAAGAAGTTATGGCATTTATCTTTATCAATTCCCAGTAATGATTTTCTTTGAATCTAAAATTAATAACCTGGGCGATCATCCCGTCATGTATCGAATCATTGAATTGATTTTAATTTTAACTATTAGTGAAATAACATACCGTTTAATCGAGCGGCCAATGAGTAAGATTACTTGGAAGAAGACCAAACAATATTTTGCTCATGTTTTCGATATGCAAGCTAGAAATTATGTGAAGAAAGGTCAAGCCGTATTAGCCGCATTTGTGATAATATTTGGCAGCATTGCTATTGCGATTTCTCTTCATGTTAAAGCAGAAGATTTTAACAAAAGTCAGTTAGCGCAAAGAATAAATCGTAACGCTAAAAAACAAAAGTCAGATAATGCTAAATTAATTGAAAAGTTAAAAAAGCAGAAAAAGCAGAAAAAACAAAAAGAAAATGAATCAAAAATTATAAAAGAAGCGGCTGAGAAAGCAAAAAGTAATCCAGTTAATCAATCATATGTTAAATATGGTATTTCTCAACTTGATTTGGAATTAGCACAAAAAATTCAGGTAACTGCGATCGGGGATTCCGTCATGGCAGGATCAAGCAATGATCTTAAGCAGCTAATGCCTAAAGCTTTGATTGATGCCGCAGTATCTCGTCAATTAAATGTGGCCTTTGGTTTGTTAGATAGTTATAAGAGACAGGGTGTCTTAGCCGACAACGTGCTGATTGGCTTAGGTACGAATGGCCCATTTTCAATGGATGATTTAAATAGGATTATGCAAGAAGTTGGACCTAAACGAAAAGTATTTTGGATCAATGTTCATGTACCAACTCGTGATTGGCAAAGACCAGTAAATGATTTGCTAAAACAAGGTGCAAAACGATATCATAATCTTATAGTCATTGACTGGTATTCATATTCAAAGAATCATCCTAAATGGTTTTATGATGACCATACTCATCCGAATATTAAGGGTTCTAAATATTACAGTACCTTTATCACTAAGACAATTATTAAGCATTCAAAGTTTTAAGTTTAGAATAGGATTTTCATGGAATTACAATTTTTGGGCACTGGAGCAGGACAGCCGTCTAAACAGCGTAATGTTTCAAGTGTCGCGCTTAAGTTATTAGATGAATTAAATGAAATTTGGCTATTTGATGTTGGGGAGGCTACTCAACATCAAATTTTGAGAACAAATATTAGATTAAGAAAAGTTACGAAAATTTTTATTTCGCATAATCATGGTGATCATATTTTTGGCTTACCAGGACTTCTTTCAACTCGATCGTTTCAAGGGGATGTAGGTCCATTAACTATTTATGGTCCTGCTGGTATTGAACAATTTGTTAAAATTTCATTGAAAGTATCAAGAACTAAAGTATCGTATCCAATTAAGTTTGTGGAATTATCTAAACCAGGTTTAATTTGTCAGGATAAGGGATTTCGTGTTTATACTGATCGATTAGATCACAGAATACCTAGTTTTGGATTTAGAGTAGTGGAAGATTCTCACCCTGGTGAACTTTTAATTGATAAACTAGCAAAGTATAATATTCCTAACGGCCCACTTCTGGGTAAATTAAAACGAGGTGAGCAAGTTACTTTAGCTGATGGAACGGTGCTAAATGGCAAGGACTTTTTAGGTGCTGAAAAGCCAGGTAGAATTGTCACCATTATTTACGATACTCGGTCTACACCAAGTATTGCTCGTTTGGCAAAGGATGCTGATGTTTTAGTTCATGAGTCAACTTTTGCCGGGAATGAAGCTAAGCTGGCTCATAGTTATTACCATTCAACTTCTGTTCAAGCAGCTAAAATTGCTAAAGAGGAAAATGTTAAGAAGCTATGCTTGAGTCATATTTCTGCTCGTTATATGGGTAGCAAGGCCAAAAAACTTGAGAGTCAAGCTAAGAAGGTTTTCCCGAATACAATATTAGTTAATGATTTTGATCAAGTTAATATTCCAATGAAAGGTTCAGAAGAATGAAAGATTCATTAAGAAATAAAGTTGTTATTGTTACTGGTGCTTCAAGCGGTATTGGTCGTTCAATTGTTCTTGAAAGTGCTGGCCGCGGTGCTACCGTCATTTTGATTGCTAGAAGAAAAGAACGTCTGGACGAAATTGCGGCAGAAGCTAGAGAATTATCTGGTGCAGAAGCTTACGTTTTCCCAACAGATATGGGCAAGCCTGATGATATTGAAAAGGCTTTTGATGAAATCACCAAGCAAGTTAAGCATATTGATTTCTTAGTTAACTGTGCAGGCTTTGGTAAGTTCGAAGAATTTATGGAACAAAAGATGCAAGATGTAACCAACATATTCCAAGTAAATGTTTTAGGTTTGATGTACTTCACTAGATTGGTCGGTCGCGTCATGATGGAACAAGAGACCGGTCAAATCATTAACTTCGGTTCAATTACTGGTAAAGTTCCAACTACTAAGTCAGCTGCTTACAGCGCTTCTAAGGCTGCAGTTATTCAATTCTCAAATGTACTGCGTCTAGAACTTAAGCCATTCGGTGTTAAAGTGATGACAGTTAACCCAGGTCCTGTTTACACTAACTTCTTTAACATTGCTGATAAGACAGGCAACTATGTGGAAAATGTACAAGAGTTTATGCTTGATCCAGATGATGTAGCTTGGCAAGTTGTCCATTTCTTTGGCAGCGATAAGCGTGAACTTAATTTGCCATTAAGCTTGGCTGTATTGGCAAAACTTTACAACTTATTCCCAGCACTTGGTGATAAGCTTTCTTTAAAATTTGCTTCTAGAAAGTAATTGGAAATGGAAAAAGAGAAGAATCTAATTATAGGCTCAATTATCGCTTTAATTGCGGTAATTTTCGTCGTTCTAAATACCGCACCAGTAGCAATTAATTTTGGCTTTTTTAAAGTTAGATTGCCATTAATCGTTATTTTGGTAGTGATGGTAATTATTGGGATGATTATTGCTTGGTTTTTCGGCCGTGATAAAAAAGAGAAAGATAAGCAATATTTCGGTTCAATTTTAAATAAAAACAAGAAGAACCAAGAATAGATCTTGATTTATTCTTAATTGAATAGTATGATTGAATCACGTGAGTAATTCAGGGTTAATTAATCCTGAAGCTTAAGACTACAATAAAGGAGATCAATTAAATGGCAGTTCCTGCAAGACATACTTCTAAACAAAAGAAACGTTCACGTCGTGGTCATATTAAGTTGAGTGTTCCAGCAATGCACTATGATGCAACTACTGGTGAATACCGCTTAAGCCACCGTGTTTCACCAAAGGGTTATTACAAGGGTCGTCAAGTTGTAAATAACAACGATAACGGCAATAACTAATTAAAAGGCACCTGGAATGATGGTGTCTTTTTTTATGCCTAAGAAAAGGAAACAGAAAGATGAAATTAGTATTTTTACACTCTAGTGATACTCATGGCTTTTTACTGCCAACAGATTATCAAAATAAAACTGATTATAATGCACCTTTTAGTTTAAGCAGAGTTAGTTCAGTGATTAAAGCTGAAAAGAAAAAGTATGGTGATAATAATGTTGTTGTCACTGATGCTGGTGATTGCCTTCAAGGTTCTCCACTTGCTTCATATGCTCATTCTACTGGTGATTATAGTGATTTACGCAAATTTACTGAAGCATATAATGCAGTAGGGTATGATGCACGTTGTTTGGGTAATCATGATTTTAATTTTGGATTAGATTATTTAAGCTATTACGTTGATAATAATAAGGCTCCAATTATTAATGACAATGTTTTAGATGCTGAAACTAAGGTGCCGTTTTTTGGTCGTGAATATATCATCATTAAGAGAAACGGCTTAAAGATTGGTATTTTAGGTATTACCACTCAATATATTCCTCATTGGGAACCTAAAGAAAATGTGGCTGGTCTAGAATTTGCATCCGCATATGAAAAGATTAAGCATTATGCCAAAATTTTACGGCCACAAGTAGATATTTTAGCTGTAATGTACCACGGTGGATTTGAAAGTGATCCAGAAACTGGCGAAGCTACTGAGCCACATCGTGGTGAAAATGAAGGCTATAAGATTTTAACTGAAATTCCTGAAGTAGATGTCTTTTTAACTGGTCACCAACACCGTCGTTTGAATGTAGTTACTAAAAATACTGCAATTGTTCAACCAGGTTATCGCGGAGAAGCAGTTGCGGAAGTAATTGTAGATGTTGATGATAACACTAAGAAAATTACCAATATGACTACTAAGTTGATTGATACTAAGGACTATGATCCAGATCCTGCTGTAGTCGAGAAAATTGCCGATTTAGACAAGAGAACTCAAGAATGGTTAGACAAGCCTATAGCCCACTTAAATAAGCCTGCACGGATTGAAAATGCCATGAAAGGCCGCATTGAGGGGGCACCATTCATCAACTTGATTCAACAAATGCAATTATGGTTTACAAAAGCCGATGTCTCTGCCACTGCTGTTATGAGTGAAAATGCTAAAGGTTTTAATGAGACAGTTACTATGCGTGATGTTTTGTTAAACTATCCATATGCTAACCAACTTTGTCGCGTTAAACTGACTGGTAAAGAATTGCGTCATATTATTGAACATAGCGCTGGCTTTTTGAAGAAAGACAAAGATGGCAAGATTGGCTTCATCGATCGCTGGATTAAACCTAAGCCAATGCTTTATCATTTTGATGTCTTTTATCCAGTTGAATATGAAGCTGATTTATCTAAGCCAGAGGGTGAACGTCTGACTAAGCTTACTTTGCATGACAAGCCAATTGAAGACGATAAGATTTATCATTTAGCTGTCAATAATTATCGTGCAATGGGTGGTGGATTCTATCCTGAATACAGTATGGACAAAATCGAAATGACACTTGATAAAGATTATGTTCAAATGTTTAGCGAATACTTAACTCATGGCGATGTACAAGTAGACACCAAGAAAAACTATAAATTCTATTAAGAAGACAAAAAACACGTGAGAACTTTGAAATTCTCACGTGTTTTAATTTTAAAATAATTATTTTAACTTACTGTATTTACTGTTGTCTTTGTGTGAATGAGCAGTAATAGTTGCAATAATTGCTGAGAAAAGAATGCCGAAGATAAGGCCAACGACCAAGCAAGTTTTGACATCGTTAGTGTTGAATGAGGCACTTTGAGTTAAAGGACCAGCAATAAAGCCTACAACAAACATGTAGATTATGCTCCATACAATTGTGACTAGATATCGACCCATATTGATTCCTTCTTTCGGATAGAATTTTATCAAAAATAAGGCGCAATTTCAAACGAGATTAATGCAATTTGTTATACTTAATTTGATAAATTTCTGCAGTGAAAGGTGGTTATTTTATGCAAGTAGCAACACTTCAAAACCTAAGTTCGTTTACTTTGCTAGATAGTCCTACAAAAGTTCCAGATTTAATCGAAACGGCCAAGAAACGAGGCTATCAGGCAGTAGGATTAGCTGATGTAAACGTAACATATGGCTTGGTTAATTTTTATGAATTGGCTAAAAAAGCGGGAATTAAGCCACTTTTAGGGATGCAGCTGCGTTTAAATGGTTTAGTTGATAGTACGCAGAAATATGACTTGCTTGCGTTTGCTAAAACAAATGCGGGGTACCATAACTTATTGCGTTTATCGAGTGCGATTAATCTACTAACTGAAAATGGACAAAATAATAATGTCTTAACTCTAAAAGATTTAAGCAAGTATTTGACTGATTTATTGCTCGTTGTGCCTGCAAATACTAAAAGCGAATTATTGTACTTATTTGAGACAAATAAGCAATTAGGTAGTGATTTAATTCGAGATTTGAAAGAATTAACGCCTGATCTTTATTTAGGCGTGTATGCTAATCAAAGTATGCAGAATTATATTGATTATGTGCGCAGTTTAAGCAAGCAATTTGATTTACCCTTACTTGCAACTGAAGATAGCGAATACTTAAATCCACATGATCAATTTTTACAAAAAACTTTGCGTGCTATTGCTACAGGAAATAAAATTCAGGATGTGCTGCCTTTAGCTAAGCAAGAAGGATCACATTACTTAGTTGAAGCAGAGCAATTGCTTCAGCGATACCATGAATTTGATCTGGATGATGCAGTGAATAATACATGGCAAGTTGCTGAAAAATGCAATGCAGAAGTTGTTTTTCAGAAGCCTGTTTTGCCTAAATATCACCAAAAAAGGTTTGCAACTTCAGAAGAATATTTGCATTACTTGGCTCAAACTGGCTTACAGCAACGCTTTGGTCAAAATAAAATTCCAGCAGAATATCAAAAACGGTTGAATTATGAACTGCGCGTCATTAATCAAATGGGGTTTGATGACTACTTTTTGATTGTATGGGACGTGATTAATTATTGTCATCGTGTTCAAATTACGACTGGACCAGGACGGGGCTCAGCATGTGGTTCGTTAGTTTCTTATTCATTACGAATTACCGAAGTTGATCCAATTGAATACAACTTGCTGTTTGAACGTTTTTTGAATCCAGCTCGTCATGAAATGCCGGATATTGATTTGGATATTCCTGATGTTCAAAGAGATACTGTAATTAAGTATATGTATCAAAAATATGGCATGGATCATGCGGCACAGATTTTGACATTTGGTACGCTAGCAGCAAAGCAAGCATTGCGTGATGTAGGCCGAGCATTTGGCTTAACAATGGTCGGAATTAAGAAATGGGCAGATGCGATTCCATATTCAAAGGGCAAGATTACGTTAAAAGATGCATATCAACAGTCAAGGGAGTTGCGTTTATTAGTCGATGCTACACCCGAAAACAAATTGCTCTTTAAAACAGCTTTAGGTCTAGAAGGATTGCCGCGCCATTACTCTATTCATGCTGCAGGATTAGTGATTAGCGATAATTCAATCGCAGGAATTTCAGGATTGCAAGCGGGTCCGTTAGGGATACCGGTTACGCAACAGACTAAAAAATACGTTGAATCTTTGGGTCTCCTTAAGATCGATTTCTTAGGGTTGCGTAATCTAACTGTGCTAGGCAATATTTTGAATTTGATTCGCCAGCAAGGAATAAAGATCGATCCTAATCAAATTCCTTTAAATGATGCGCAAACTTTGCAGCTATTTCAACAAGGAAAAACGGATGCAGTCTTTCAATTTGAATCTGGAGGAATTCGCCAGGTTTTGCGCAAATTGCATCCCGATAATTTTGAAGACTTAGTAGCGGTGAATGCTTTATATCGTCCGGGTCCTATGCAAAATATTGATGCCTTTGTCAGAAGAAAAAATGGGCAAGAAGCAGTTAGATATCCTGATCCTAGTTTAAAAAAAATATTGCAGCCAACATATGGCATCTTGGTTTATCAAGAACAGGTAATGCAAACAGCGCAAATTTTAGCTGGCTTTTCTTTAGGCGAGGCTGATATTTTGCGGCGGGCCATGTCTAAGAAAAAGCAAGATGTAATTGAACAGGAAAAAGGTAAGTTTATTGCTGGAACAATTAAACAAGGTCATACCAAGGCCGTAGCTGAACGGGTATATCAATATATAGAGCAATTTGCCAATTATGGTTTTAATCGTTCACATGCTGTTGCTTATACTAAGATTGCTTACTGGCTAGCTTACTTAAAAGTCCATTATCCTGCTGCGTTTTATACGGCAATGCTAAATTCAGCAGCTGGAGCTAAAGCTCAGGATTATATTATGCATGCACAGGAAGCTAATATTAAAATTCTGCCCCCTGACATTAATTACAGCAGCCTTGAATATACCTTGAAAGACAAAAAGATTTTAGTAGGGTTAAAGGCTATTAAAGGCTTGCGGGTTGATTTTGCTAAAGAGATTGCCGATAACACCACGCCGTATAAATCATTAAATGATTTTCTTCGCCGAATAGATCCTAAGTTTTTGCAGGTTGATGCTATTAAAGCTTTGATCATGGCCGGAGGCTTTGATCAGCTTGAAAAGAATCGTAACGAATTGCTGATTAATTGCGATGAAATAATTGCTAATGTGCAATTGACAGGCCAAAATATTTCTTTATCTGAGATATTGGGGGATGCTCCGCTTAAGCCAGCAGAAGAGCCAACGAGTGCAGAAAAAGTTGAAATGGAAGAAAAAGTTTTAGGTTTTGCCACAACTACGTCACCATTAATTGCTGTTCAAAAATTTGCTCAAAAATTCAATAGTAGGCCGCTCAATCAATTCCAATTAAATGAATCGGGAGTTGGAGTTGGTAAATTGATCCGATTTAAACAAATTAGAACTAAAAACGGTAAGAATATGGCTTTTGCTAGCTTTGCTGATACTTCTGGAGAGCAAGAGGTTGTGATTTTTCCCCGCATTTATGAAAAATTTGGCACAGAGTTAAAGGTAGGAGATATTTATTTATTGGGATTACGTGTACAAGGAGACCGTTTTGATCAAAATAAAAAGCAATATTTACTTACCAATTTGCGAAAAGTAAATTTTAAAGAATAATTTTAGACAAGAGGAATTTATTTCTTGCCATACATGTAAGTGCTAACATTTTTTAAATAAAAATAAACCGTAATTTAGCCCAATTTTTGTGAGATTTTTGGGTGAAAAAATGTTAATATTTATTTGATGTGAGAAATTACACAAAATAATCATGATGAGGTGAATTCATGAAACGGATTGGTATTTTAACTAGTGGTGGAGACGCCCCTGGTATGAATGCAGCAATTAGAGCTGTCACCAAGACTGCTATCCATCATGGACTTGAAGTCTTTGGAATTCGTTATGGTTTCGCTGGTTTGGTTGCAGGTGACTTTGTTCCGCTTACTACGGAAAATGTTGACCACAAGATAAGTGAAGGCGGTACATTCTTGTACAGTGCCCGCTTCCCTGAATTTGCACAAGAAGGAGTGCAACAAAAGGGTGTTGAGCAATTAAAGAAGCATGGTATTGATGCTGTTATCGTTATTGGCGGTGATGGATCATACCATGGTGCTTTAGCCTTGACTCGCCACGGCGTAAACTCAGTTGGTTTACCAGGAACTATCGATAATGATATTCCTTATACTGACTACACGATTGGCTTTGATTCTGCTTGTCGTACTGCTATGGACGCAATCGATAAGATTCGCGACACAGCAAGTAGTCACCACCGCGTCTTCGTTGTTAACGTAATGGGACGTGAATGTGGTGACATCGCTATGCGTGTTGGTGTAGCTAGTGGTGCAGATGCAATTGTTATTCCTGAACGTCCATACGACGTAAAAGAAATTGCAGAAACTATCACTCGTGGTTTTGCAGATGGCAAAGATCATGGTATCATTGTTTTAGCAGAAGGTGTCATGACCGCTGATAAGTTTAAGGATGAATTACTTAAATACGGCGATTTTGATGCTCGTGCTAATGTCCTTGCGCATATGCAACGTGGTGGCTCACCAACTGTCACAGATAGAGTAAATGCTACTAAGATGGGTAACTATGCTGTTAAGTTGCTTCTCGATGGGAAGGGCGGTTTAGCTGTCGGCATGGAGAATGGTCAACTTGGTACCCACGACATTCTTGATCTGTTTGACGGAAAGCACCATGGCGATTATGCGTTGTTGGATGTAAATGAAGAAATGACTAAATATTAATTTAGTTGATTTTTGGAGAGGATTTTTTTAATAATGAAGAAAACTAAGATTGTTAGTACTTTAGGACCAGCTTCAAACGATATTGAAACTATTACTGCTTTAGCTAAAGCTGGTGCAAACGTATTCCGTTTCAACTTCTCACACGGTGACCACCCAGAACACCTTGCTCGTATGAAGATGGTTCGTCAAGTGGAAAAGGATACTGGTTTGCTTCTTGGTATCGACCTTGACACTAAGGGTGCTGAAATCAGAACCACTGAACAAGAAGGTGGTAAGTTTACTATTAATACCGGTGACATGATCCGTGTATCAATGGACGACACTAAGAAGGGTAACAAGGACATGATCCACGTTACCTACGAAGGTTTGTACGATGATACTCACGTTGGTGGTCACGTATTAATCGATGATGGTTTGGTTGACCTTTTGATCAAGGAAAAGGACGACTCAAAGAGAGAATTAGTCTGTGAAGCTCAAAACACTGGTGTTATCGGCTCAAAGAAGGGTGTTAACGCTCCTGGTGTTGAAATTCGCCTTCCAGGTATCACTGAAAAGGATACTGACGACATTAAGTTCGGTTTACAATACGGTATTAACTTCATTACTGCTTCATTTGCACGTAAGGCTCAAGACATCTTAGACATCCGTAAGCTTTGTGAAGAAGCTGGTGCAGATTACGTTAAGATCTTCCCTAAGATTGAATCACAAGAAGGTATTGACAACGCTGACGAAATCTTACAAGTTTCAGATGGTTTGATGGTTGCTCGTGGTGACATGGGTGTTGAAATTCCATTCATGGAAGTTCCATTTGTACAAAAGAGCTTAATCCGCAAGGCTAACGCACTTGGTAAGCCAGTTATTACTGCTACTCAAATGCTTGACTCAATGCAAGAAAACCCACGTCCAACTCGTGCCGAAGTTTCTGACGTTGCTAACGCTGTTCTTGATGGTACTGACGCAACTATGCTTTCAGGTGAATCAGCAAACGGTCTTTACCCAGTTAAGGCTGTTAAGGCAATGGCTGAAATTGACGAACGTACTGAAAAGCAAATGCTTAAGCGTAACACTTTAGCACTTCAAAGATTCGAAGCTTACAAGGGTTCAAATGTAACTGAAGCTATCGGTGAATCAGTTGTACGTACTGCTCAAGAATTAGGTGTTAAGACTATCATTACTGCAACTAACTCAGGTTACACTGCACGTATGATTTCTAAGTACCGTCCAAACGCAGACATCATTGCTTTGACTTTCGATGAAAAGATCCAACACTCATTGGGTATCGTTTGGGGTGTACAACCATTATTGACTGAAAAGCCTAAGTCAACTGATGATATGTTTGAAGTAGCTGCTAAGGTAGCTAAGGAAAAGGGCTTTGTTAAGGATGGCGACCTTGTAATCATCGTTGCTGGTGTTCCAGTTGGTGACTCAGGTACAACTAACTTGATGAAGTTACAAATCATCGGTAACAAGCTTGTTCAAGGTTTAGGTGTTGGTAACGGTTCAGTTATCGGCAAGACTGTTGTAGCAAACTCAGCTGAAGAAGCTAACAGCAAGGTTAAGGAAGGCGACATCTTAGTTGCTAAGACTACTAACCCAGACTACAACCCAGCTATCAAGAAGGCTTCAGGTTTAGTTGTTGAAGCTTCAGGTTTGACTTCACACGCAGCAGTTATCGGTTTATCATTAGGTATCCCAGTTGTTGTTGGTGCAACTAACGCTACTGAAAAGATTTCTGATGGTTCAACTATTACTGTTGATGCTCGTCGTGGTGCTATCTACCAAGGCGAAATCTCAAACCTTTAATTAAAAGATAAAATAAAAATAGATTAGCTAATCAAAAAAATAGTCAGCTTTCGAGCTGGCTATTTTATTTTGCGCAAATATCTTTTATACTTGTATATGAAAGAATATGTAAAGTAGGAGATTATAAACATGCTTGGAACTATTGCAAAAGGTAAAATAATTGATGAAAATGATAATGCCTATTATGTACAAATTGATGGCACTACTTATGAACTAAAAAAGCAAGAGCTTACCCAAGACGAAATTCCTAAGATCGGTGATGAAATAGAAGGCTTTATTTATGATAATAAGTCTCATGATCGAGAAATGACCCAGTTTTTACCTTTTGCTCAGCCTGATCAATATGGCTGGGGCAAGGTAACAGAAGTTCGACCGGGTTTAGGTGTATTTGTTGATGTCGGATTACCCGATAAAGATGTGGTAGTATCTATGGATGACTTGCCACGAGAAAAGGAAAGATGGCCTCGTCGTGATGATCGTCTTTTGGTGCGATTAGAAACCGACTATAAGGATCGAATTTGGGCTAAGTTAGCAGATGAAAATATTTTTGATCAGTTAGCAGCAAACTTTCCGAATGGAATGAATAATGAAAATGTTTTCGGAACTGTTTATGCTAGTCGTGAAATTGGTGCCTTTGTTTTAACTAATGATTATTATTTAGGTTTTGTACACGAATCACAAATGCCTCGTCCAATGCGCTTAGGTGAACAGTTTAAGGGCAGAGTTATTGGTATCAGTCAATATGGTCGATTAAATTTAAGTACTTTGCCACGTGCTTTTGAAGAAATTGACGATGATGCTCAGATGATTTTGATGAGTTTGCGCCGAAGAGAGACTAAAACTTTACCATTTTACGATAAATCTGATGCGCAAGATATAAAGCGTTACTTCGGTATTTCTAAATCCGCATTTAAGCGCGCATTAGGTCATTTGCTCAAAGCAGGCTTAATCGAAGAAGATAAAACTGCCGGTACTATCACTTTAATTAAAGAGAATACTGATGGAGAAGAATAAACTACAAGACCAGATTGATGATTATTTACGCTATAGTCAAATTGAACGTGGCCTAAGCAATAATACGATTACTGCTTACCGTCAAGATTTGGAAGAGTACCTGGCTTTTGTAAAAAAAGAGGGTATGAATTCTTGGCCAATAGAGGCTAGCGATGTAGATGCCTTTTTAGCAAGACAATACGATTTAAATAAAGCTACTAGTTCAATTAGTCGGCTCATTTCTAGTATGCGTAAATTTTATCAATGGCTTGCGCGTCAAAACATTCAGAAGTTAAATCCAATGCTTGAAATTGATTTACCTAAAAAAGAGCGACGTCTTCCTGTAGCTCTAAATCAGAAAGAAATTAATGATTTGCTTGCACAACCTGATATTAAACGAAAATTGGGTTTAAGAGATCGAGCAATATTGGAAACTTTATATGCGACTGGTATGCGTGTAAGTGAATTGATTAATTTGGAATTACAAGACTTACATGAAGATTTGGGTTTAGTTAGAGTATTGGGTAAAGGCTCTAAGGAGCGCTTGATACCGATTAGTTCAGTTGCTTTGCATTGGATAAAGCAATATCAACAAGATGTGCGAGATCCATTAATTTTAAAAGCTGGTCAAAATGATGAGCATATTTTCTTGAATAGTCGAGGCAAGCAACTTACACGGCAGGCAATTTGGCAAATGATAAAAAAATATTGTCAATCTGCTGGAATTACTAAAGATGTTACTCCCCATACATTGCGCCATACGTTTGCAACGCACTTACTTGAAAATGGGGCAGATTTACGGGTAGTGCAAGAGATTTTGGGACACTCAGATATTAGTACTACCCAAATTTACACTAATCTATCTCAAAAACATATTTTACAAGTATATCAAAAGACACATCCTCGTCTTTAGGTGATTAATAATGCTAATACAATATAAAAAAGACTATGAAAAAACGGCAATGGGATTACTCTCATATTTGCCTGATTTTAAAAATATTGAAAATCTAAAAGAAGAAGTAGGACTTAATCAAGAAGATAATGATTTTCTGCTTTATTTGTACCGTAATAAACAGAATAATATTGTAGGAGTGTTGGGTACACAAGTAACTAAGCAGTTTGTTGTGATCAGATATCTTTCTTTAGCTCCCGGTTTTCGTGAAATTAGTTATGAAAAAGAAATTGTCAGTGAGTTAAAAAATGAATACCCTGATAAAAGAGTTACCGCTGTACCTGAATATACCAATTTATTAAAAACTGTCGAAGAAGATAATGAATAAAAGTAATTTAACGTTAGAGTTACCTAATTTTGAGGGGCCATTAGATTTATTGCTCCATTTAATTCAATCGCAAAAAATAGATATTTATGATATTCCCATTGCTCAAATTACTAGTCAATATTTAGAGTACTTGAGGCAAATGCAAAGTCTGAATTTACAAATTGCTGGGGAATATTTTGTGATGTCTTCAACTTTGCTTAGAATAAAGTCACAATATTTATTGCCACAAAATGATTTTGTAGATGAAGTGGAAGCTGAAGATGATCCTCGGGATGAATTAGTACAGCAATTAGTACAATATTCAATTTTTAAAAAGATTTCTGCATATTTTAAAGAAAGAAATGAAGAAGTACCAATTGTTGTGTCAAAGGAAGCAAGTGTTTCAACTTCTGTTAAGGTTCAACCATTGCCTAAAGGACAAATTACTTCAAATGAACTGGCAACAACTTTTTCCATGGTTCTCCGCAGATTAAAGATGCGTCAACCGGATACTGCTTCAATTAAAGTGGCTGAGACTCCAATTAACGAAATGATTGATTATTTGCATCAGCGTTTTGCAAAAAAACGACAAGTCAGCTTTTTTAGTTGTACTGATCAAATGCATAGTATTTCTGATGTGATTGGTTTGTTTTTAGCAATGCTTGAATTGAGCAAAAAACACGAAATTCGAATTTTACAAGCAAGAGAATTTGGTGATTTAAATTTAGAAAGAATTGATGTAAATGGCAAGTAAAGAGGCAAATTTAGAAGCACTTTTATATGCGGCTGGTGATAATGGATTAGAAGAGCAAAATTTAATTGAAATGCTAGAGATTGATGGTGAAACTTTAGATAAGGTTGCCGAGAATTTGCAACGAAAGCTAACGAAGAATTCAGATTCTGGCTTGCAATTAATTCATATTGCTCATACATACAAGTTGACTACTAGTCCGCAAACAGCCAAGATTATTGAAAAATATTTTCAAAAAGATTTAACAAAAAACTTAAGTCAATCAGCTCTAGAAATTTTGGCAATTGTTGCATATCGTCAGCCTATTACTAGGGTAGAAATTGACGATATTCGTGGGGTTAATTCATCTGGAGCATTGCAGACATTAGTTTGGCGCGGTTTGATTAAAGCCGATGGCAAAAAAGATGCTCCTGGACATCCTAAATTGTATGTAACTACGGATTATTTCTTACAGTATTTTAATTATCATAGTTTAGCAGATTTGCCTTTAATAGAAGATTTTGCGGATAATGATAGTAATGGTGAAATAGATTTGTTTGAGGCAAAAGGAACCGCAGATAAGCAAATGCAGAAAGAGGAAAGATAATGGTAGAGAGACTGCAAAAAGTAATAGCAGAAGCAGGAATTGCTTCCAGAAGAAAAGCAGAAAAAATGATTGTAGCTGGCCGCGTGAAAGTGGATGGTAAGGTAGTTACTAAGCTAGGAACCAAGGTTGAAACTTTCAGTAATATTACGGTTGATGATGAACCAATTGAAAGAGAAAGCTTGCATACATATCTTTTCTATAAGCCACGTGGTGTTGTTTCTACTGCAGATGATGATAAGGGTAGAAAAACGGTTGTTGATTATTTTGAAGATGTGCCATATCGTTTATATCCAGTTGGCCGTCTTGATTATGATACTTCAGGTTTGCTTTTAATGACTAACGATGGTAAGTTAGCTAATTTATTAATGCACCCTAGAAATGAAGTATCTAAAGTTTATGTTGCTAAAATCAAGGGGATTTTAACTCCTGATGAGATTAAAACATTAACTACAGGGGTTAAATTGGATCGTTTTAAGGCTGCTCCAGCAAAGGTAAAGATTCTTAAAACAGATAAGCGTAAAGATACTCAAATTGTCCAGTTGACTATCCACGAGGGACATTATCATCAAGTTAAGCGTATGTTTAAGGCTGTAGGACATTTAGTTGAAAAATTATCCCGTGAAAAATATGCATTTTTAACCTTAGATTCTCTTACTTCTGGACAATATCGCGAATTGTCAAAGCGCGAAGTTGACAAATTAATGAGATTAGATTAACTTATACTTAGAATTAAATATATAGGTTATTGTCTTCAGGGCAGGGTGAAAATCCCGACCGGCGGTTAGAGTCCGCGACCCACGCAAGTGGCTGAATCTTTTGATACCGATAGTTAAAGTCTAGATGGAAGAAGACAGATCAATAAAGTAAATCTTACTTTACTTTATAAAGGTCTGTTGCTGGAGCAATAGACCTTTTTTGTAGGAAGGAAAGTAAGTCATGAGTAAATCTAGAGCAAATGCTACAGGATTAGCTAATATTATTGCGTATGCGTTAATTGGGTGTATTGCCTTTGTGGTAATGAAATTTGAGTTTCCAATTATCCCTGGCGTAGGCTTTTTAAAGTTTGATTTTTCAGATGTAATTATTACAGTTGGAATGTTTATCTTTGGAGCTGTTCCAGGTGTAATTATTGCATTAATTAGAATGGTGTTAAGCTTGATTTTTGCTGGTTTTGCTTTACCAAGTGTAGTAGGTGAAATTGCAGCTTTTCTTGCTTCGATGTCTTTCTCTTTGCCATTTTATTTCTTTAGTAAGAATGTTACGGTTGAGAATAGAAAAACTAAGATGGGAATAGTTAAACCAATGTGTGGATTAATTATTGGTATTCTGGCAATGACCTGTGTGATGTCTTTAACTAACGCATTTATTTTGACTCCAGTATATGCAGTAACGGCGGTTCCTAATTTACCTGCGATTAATAGTTATGGTGCTTTGTATCACTTCACTGAAAAGGTTTATCTAGGTCAGTTATTACATTTACCATCTATGCAAGCTTATATTTTTACGATTATAGTGCCATTTAATTTATTAAAAGGTGTAATTAACAGTGTCGTTGTATATTTGCTTTTTGAGGCAACTATTAAGACGATTAAGCCATTTGTACGAAAAAGATTTAATTTGAATTAAAGTAAAATCCCATTAACTTTTTAAGTTGATGGGATTTTTCATATTCAAAGACTATTAAAGTATGCTAGAATTAATCCGTTAAGTGAATGGAGGAATTTACAGATGGATAAAAAATCAACAGGGCCATATCAACACTATGAACGGCCAACTGAAAAGCGAAGTTCACAGGATAAGCAGCCCAGTGGATCTGCTAGATGGATTGCAGTTATTGTGATTTTAGTTGTTATATTAATTGCATTAATCCCAGTTGTTCATCGTTTGTCATCAGGCCATTCTGAAAAAGCTGAAGAAGTTCAAACAGTTAAGAAGGTTTCTTCTAAAAAGTCATCTAAGGCAATTAAATCATCAAGTAAAGCTAAAAAGACTTCATCTTCAGCTAAGAAGAATTCTGTTGAGACTAGTTCAAGTTCATCTCAAAAGACTGAACCTAAGACTTATTTAGTTAAAGATGGTGATACTTTAACTAATATTGCAGAAAGATATGGCATGACTGTTGATCAATTAGCCAGATTAAATAATCTTGAAGATTCTTCAAACGTCAATGTTGGCCAAACACTTAAATTGAGATAATCTTTCAGAAAGGGTAAAAGAGGTCGAGCAGTAAGATCTCTTTTTTATTAAAATGCAAGTAGCAGTAGATGGACCTGCATCAGCAGGTAAAAGCACGGTTGCTAAAATCATTGCTAAAAAGCTGTCTTACGTTTATATAGACACTGGTGCAATGTATCGTGCATGTACAGTTATTGCTCGTAATCATAAGCTAGATTACGGGGATGAAGCAGGAATTTTGCAAGCTATTGATGAAGATGGAATTGAATTGAAATCTGAACATGGTGAGCAAAAGGTGTATGTAGCAGGAAAAGATGTTTCTAAAGAAATTAGAACACCAGAAATTTCTGCTAATGTGTCACAAGTTTCTGCTTTGCCTAAAGTACGAGAAAAAATGGTTAGTTTACAACGTCAAATGGCAGGTAAAACTAATGTAATCATGGATGGTCGTGATATTGGTACGACCGTTTTACCAGATGCGGAAGTAAAGATCTTCTTAGTGGCTTCCGCTAGATCTCGTGCTGAGCGTCGACTTTTAGATTTTAAAGAGCGCGGCATTGAATCTAATCAGACAGTGGATGAAATCGAACAAGATATTGCAGCAAGGGACTATAAAGACTCACACCGCAAGATTTCACCATTAAAAAAGGCAGATGATGCAATTGAAATTGATACTACAAATATGTCAATTGAGCAGGTTGTAGACGCAATTTTAGCCGAAATCGAAAAAAGTCAAAAAAATTTTAAAAAAAACAGCACAAAATAGTAGAAAAATATCAAACTTTCCTTTAAAATGGGACATGATATTGGGAGGTACATATGTCAGAAAACAGTAATCAATTTTTAGACGCATTAAAGCAAATGCAAGGAGTTGAGGTCGG